>Ga0228711_1008876_pt1 | contig 13881 bp, 9 predicted proteins | sample MedpolnodulmetaG_2_FD_177996 | JGI IMG/M metagenome (GOLD analysis project Ga0228711, IMG submission 177996) | Root nodule microbial communities from Medicago polymorpha collected in Santa Monica, California, United States - brown nodules | ecosystem: Host-associated > Plants > Roots > Nodule...
GGAGATTAGGTGTGATTTTGTTGAGAAGGAAAAAATAGGGTTAATAATTAAACAGGGGTATTAGAGTAAAATTAACCATTAAGGTTAGGTTAAAATTAGGGCAAACATTTGCTTCCGGGTTAACTTTTATAAATAAGAGAAGAGATAAAGCGGATTTGTTTTGTTCAAAAAAATAGGAGATTATGTGTGATTTTGTTGAGAAGGAAAAAATAGGGTTAATAATTAAACGGGGTATTAGAGTAAAATTAACCATTAGGGTTAGGTTAAAATTAGGGCAAACATTTGCTTCCGGGTTAACTTTAATAAATAAGAGATTTACAAAACTGCCACCTTATTTATATTTCACACCTTTTTTTTTTAATAAAATAGGTATAATACACATAATTCTTATGTCAATTTTGCACTAGTGCATATCGTATCTTAATTTTTGAAATTTTTCCATATCGATGCAGTCTCGTATTTGGGCTTCACAATGCCCCCACTTCAAATTAACCCGTCGGAGCACGGCCCGTGCTTTGCACGAGTTTGTTGCTAGTATCTACTAAAAGTCCTGCAAACACAAAAAAAAAATCGTTTAGGAATTACGAACCGGACTGTTAGAGCAAAATTCTTTCAAATTTACTCTATGTTTTGGATGATTTTCATAGTATTATGAGTCTTACTCCAAGGTTGATACTTCTGAATTTGCCTCCATATGGTGGCCCACTCACTTGTAAAATTATTATTTCCATGCTTTGTCCTCCAAGTTTTGGTCATGTTCAAAGATTGTGTTGTTATAATATAATGTCATGAGTTTATTATAGCAAAAACATCAGCTATATACTTTCTTAAATTTATTTTCTCCTAATTTAATGATAAAAGACAGTAACAAATAATATGAGTTATTTTATTTAAGATTAACTAGATTTTCCATTCATTCTAATCAACGTTTTTAAATTTGTTAATCAAATCATTTTGTATCATATTTGGTCTGGAGTGAATTTTTTTTCCCAAGACTTTCTTCAGGTATATATAAACCTCAAATCATTATCACTTAAGATGTGTTTCATTCTTGATCATTCAAATTTCAAACTCATATTAATTACGATACTAATTTGAGCAGTGAAGTGTTTTACATACATGATCATTTGAGGAAATATTATTTCCATTCTTTTTCTTTACTGTCTAACCTTTGAGTTTGTTCAAACCAATGTTATTCTCGTTTTTTATAATTGATCATTCACATCCTTAGGTGTAGAAAGTAGAAGAAACTAGAAACAAGGAAAAATGCACATTGGAGGAAGAAATAAAGACGCATCATAACTTTTTCAATTGGTTCTTGGGTGGCCAAACTTTTTAGTGGTCCTTCAAGCATATATGTAATAACACCTTTCTAAACTATTTGCAGGTCGAATCTAAAGATTATTCCTTCAACAGCAAAGGATAACTCAATTAAGATCATTAACAAGTAGAAATCCCGTTTTGCACCCTCTTGTTTTCCGACAAATAATGCATTACTTCATTATCTAATATCATAAACTAATGCCATTAACTGTGAGTATGTTCTTACATCCGTTTAATTGGTGCCTCGGGGTATTGGTTAAGGATCTTGAATAGGTGTAATCAGTGCATTGAAAATTGAAAATTTTGACATTTTTAAAGAATAATTACTTAATTTAGCAAGCTTAAAGAGTGTCTCAGGGGCACTCGTTAACAAGACCCTTTTTATTTAGACCGATCTTGTTTTGGTACAAAATATTCATTGATATTACTAATGATTAATTTTAATCGAGAAAATTAGCTGGTCAATGATGTATTTCCTTCCAATCACAAATTTTTTTCATCTATAAAACTTGATCAATAGAGATTGAGGTCCCGTTTGTTTCAAAAAAAAAATTAAAAAAATCACTTTTTTCATTTTTAAGTGTTTGTATAGGATTTTTAGTCTCTTAACTTAATTTCAGATAACAGTTTGATCATTTATCTTTTTTATTGCAATTTTATCATTTTGGTCCATTTATGTATGAATTTTCAAGGTTTAAATTTAAGATTCATATGAAAACATAGGTGAAAGATTGAGAGACCATAAGAAAAAAAAATAGATTTATAGTTTGAAAATTCATACGCAAATGAATCTATTGGGAAAAACTCAAATCCCACATCGGATAGGTAAAACTCTTGATAAGAGTTTATATAGAGGAGACAATCCTCACCTTACGAACCGGTTTTGTAAGGATGAGTTAAACCCCAAATTTCAACATGGTATCAGAGCTTGTCGAATTCAAGGGCCACCTACTGATTCACGCATCAACTCCAAAGAGTGATGGGCGTAAACTCTTGATAAAAGTTTATATAGAGGAGACAATCCTCACCTTACGAATCGATTTTATCTAAAATTAAGTTAAGTGACTAAATATACAATTTTATCAAAAATAAAAATTAATATTGTACATTCAAAAAAAATTCAGCCAAAAATTTATATAATCCCAATAACTTTAATAAAGGTGCTAGTGCTATACTCATGAGATCCTTGTTATAAAATGTTCTTAGAACATCTTCAATGACAAGTTTACAAGTAACTTAAAGCTAGTTTCATAATTTAGCTCCATATCACACTTCACATCAATTAAATATAAATGGAAAGTTGGACTTAATGAATCGACCTTAACTATATCGTGCTAATATATATGTGTTCAAGTTAGAATATTGTCTGTGTCATCTTACTATCAATAATTAATATTCATACAACTTGATGGAAGTTGACAGATAGAGATGGGAAGGTGAGTGGGGATCCATTTTCATTTATCACAACAATATCCCAACGAAAGAAAAAAAATCAGGCTAAAGATGTTGCCTTGATGGTCTAAGCAGTGACCTCACTCAAATTAAGATGGGACAAAACGTTAATTTCAAATATATGTATACCGTGCAACTTAAAAATCAGACCAAAGTTGGCATGCCTTGTTCATTCAAGTAATACCTCCTTCGCTTAAAAAAAAGTCACATTTGCATTTTCTCTCTATTTCAAAATAACTATCACATTAAAATATCAAAACATTTTTGTAAGGGGGGTTTGATATATCAAAACATTTATTATTATTTTTATTAAAATATCTTTATTTTTTGAGTTATGATATTTTGACAACCTAAAATAGTTGTCAATGTGCACATCGTATCTACAAACAATGAATTCATAGCCTAGCATGCAAATCGAGGCAAGAAAAAAATTATTAAAAAAACAGATAGAATGGTATATTTATTTATACGGTGGTTGACAATTTGGTTGTCAAAATATCGTAACACATATTTTTTTTACAAACTAAAGGATCAAAGAAAAAAAAACAAGTAAACTGAAAAGAAAGACTATAATCTAACAAACCAATTTCCCACAGAATAATCAAAGGGAAAGTCTCATAAGTCTAGCGGAGGAGAAGAGTGAATCAACAAATCAAAGATTGATGAAACTCCATGCTTTACTAAAATGTTCGCACAATTGGTACCTTTGTGGAGAGTATGTGTGATGGAAGCAGACCGGTCAAGATTGAGGAGATCCTTGAGGTCTTGAATCAAATTGGCGTATTTGTGGCAGTTGACTCCTTCAAAATATTGACACACAGGAAGGAATTTGTGTAACAAATAACATCTTGTCCCCGTGAGCTTATCTCAGTTGGTAGGAACATTGCATAATTTATGCAGAGGTCGGGGTTCGAACCTCGGACACCCCACCTCTCCATATTTAATTGTGTGAGTTTCAGTCACTAGGCTACTAGATAAAAAATAACATTTTTGATAGTGCAACACCCTACCCAATAGAAGACCCCAATGAATAGCATGAAGCTCAATCAATAGAATATCAATTGCGTTTTCTAACCTAAGATAGGCTTAAGGGAAGAAAATAACCCTGTCAGGATTTATTTAAATTAATCAAAGATAGGTTAAATAGGCTTAAGTCTAAAGGTTCTATACAAGTAAAATTGACTGTAACTTAATCTCATCTTGTTTTTTCGTTTTAAAAAAAAAACATTACTTTATTTCCTCTCACTTTTAGTTTCAATGATTTAAAAGCTTCTTCTTTCTCTAGTGATTCTTTTCCTTTTACGGTGTAATTTTTGGAACAGTGTTTTCTGCCCAGTGTCTAAATAGAACAATTTACTACCCTTGTCTCGGTCATATTTAACCTTGTCAGATGTGGTACACCTTAATTTCTCAACTGCTATTGTTCTTTTTTTCAGGAAAAGGTAATAGCATTTTTGTATCTTAATTTCAAAGCAAAGGGTGGACCATGTTGTACAATTTCAATTTCAATTAATCAGCTGGTCAATTTTCAAAGACTAATATGTTGAAAATGGCGAATATGCTGTATGAATTTAGGGTTAAACTCAAGGTCAAGTTGCAATCTTGAGATTGAGAATTTTTTGAATTGTGATGGATTCTATATATTGTATCTGGGCCATGTGTTTTAGTTTTTTTTTAAAAAAAAAATTATATTTAAGAAAAACATAAACTATGGTTGAAAAAGCTTTCAAGATAAAAAATTTGCATGTTAAAATATTGGCGAAATTAGACTTTCAGTCCCTTAACTTAATTTCAGGTAACAGTTTGGTCCTTTATCTTTTTTTCATTTCAATTTGGTCCTTTTTGTCTATTTTTATATACATTTTCAAGCTTCAAATCTAATATTCTCATGCAAACATAGACGAGGATCATAGATTTGAAGACTGAAAGACCATAAGAAAATAAAATCATGAATTTTAAGCTTAAAAATTCTTATGTAAATGGACAAAAAGGACCAAATTGAAATGAAAAAAGATAAAGGACCAAACTGTTACCTAAAATTAAGTTAAGGGACTAAAAAGTGTAATTTTACCTAAAATATTTCATTTTAACAAAAACTAAGTTTCATTTTAAAAATAAGATTCGTTTTTAACAAAATGTTAAGAAAAACTTACAAGTTACACACATCATACTAAAACATTAAAAATATTTTTTCAAAAAAATCCAAAATAAATGGACCCTATATATCTGGCTCATAATTACAAATTTACATGTGTTGTCGTGGAGATATGTCATGTAACAAATTAATGGCAACATTTTACTTAGGAGAACAGTTCTTCGGGATGTCTCATTGTACTAGTGGGACACATTTGATTGTCCTTTGAATCATGCGCAATCAATAAGTCATCCACTATAGGGTACACCACATCGGTGTTGGGATGCAAGGGGACGTGGATTCAAAACATTGTGTTCTTTTTCTCTTTTACGTAATTTTTGGATTGTGAACGAGCTATAAGTCTTTAGAAATTAGTTACAACTTCTTTTATCTTCTTTTTATCATCAATCTTTTATTTATTTATTTTAAAACTTAGATATTCAATTTAAAGATTAACTAATCCGAAGAATTCAATCTCACCGTCTGCTTACATGGATCCATCAAACTTTCATTATCAATGAGACAATTAACACAACATAGTAGTAATTTCTTTAGAGTTTGTTATTAGATAGTTAACGATTAGTTTGTTGATTCTCTACTATCACAATATGTAAAATATGTTGACCACATTTAATCAACATATTTTTTTAACCATACTTTATGTATGTGTGTATATATGTTATTTATTCTCTCGCTGAATTTAGGTTTACCTTTTGTTGAAATTTATAGTAACAATGTGTAACAAGTATGATTCGATTCTGGAACGAAAAAGAGGAGATTACGTGTTGAACAAAATAGATGAAGAATATTGATATTCTTGAGATGAAAATGATAATTGATTGTAAGAAGAAGAAAAAAAATGGTGAGACCTACATTATCCCTTAATGAGTTGGATTCTTCGGATTTGATTATAGAACGAAGGAGATGAATATCGCAAATTGAATGAAACATATGAAGAAGTATGATGTTCTGCAGATAAAAATTGTATTTGATCTGTAACATAAAAGATGAAGAAAAAAAACAGGTTTTTCTTCGAAATTGGTAAATTACCCCAAATTATCAAGAGATAACGTAGAAAAAACTAAATAATTACTACCTCAAAGTATAGTTCAAAGTTCAAACCCCTTTGAGAAAAATATAGCTAACAAAAAGATAACTACCTAATTCAAAAACCCTAAATTTTAGTTGAGAAAATATATTGATGACAAAAAACGTGACTTGGCCCGTGCTATAAAGAAGGGCAATGCATCATCATAAATTGCATTGAGACAATGTTTCTTTTCTCACTAGTAATATTTGTCCCTATCACTCTGAGAGGCACACATATTGCCATGTAGAGTAGAATATCAGTAACAGCGGGCCATTAAATCTTATCTTGGATCACGCGCTTGTGTTGATGTTGATTTTCATTGATTTTTACACACACAGACACAAGATTGAATTGAATGTATAGCAGGCTCAACCTCTATCTATCACTGCCATTGTCCTTTTCTAGGACTGCACCATTGTTCTGTACTTTTGTCTCTAACAGGCATGCATGCAGTATTTAACAAACAAAGGCCAACCAATCTCCAGCTTTTCCATTTTTCTGTTGAGTAGCTTTCACAGCCCTAATAAAATCAATCCCGAGTGGATGATGCTGATGTAGCATAATTAGTTGTGGAAATTGATTCTTCCATTGCAGTGATTATTTCATTTCTATCACAGTTTAGGATCTTTCTGCACACACTCAACCACATCTAAATTTGCATTAGAATTTGTATTTCAATGCAAATTTAGCATAGGGAAACATACACTCAATGTTAGAATTGACAAATTTAGCATTTTATATATTTTATTTAAAAATATACCAAAATTTGCATTAGAATTTAAATTGTTTGATTTTGATCGAACAAGTCAGACGTATCTGATCTGTCACGCTACACACAAATCAAATGTCATAGTAATAAGTAAAATACCAAATCAAATAGCAGCTACTCGTACCCCCTCATCGATCCCTTACTATAAGAAACTATAAGAAAAATCACTTGTATTGAAAACGATGTTGTAGTAATAAATTTGTTCGAACTTTGTGTTATTTTTACATATTTATCCCTACTTGTTAAAGATTTTATAATTAGTTATGAAGCAGGAATTAGTTTCTTTTTCCTTTCATTTTTTTCCCTTTTCACAACACGGCCTTTTAAAAGAAAATCAAAATATCGTTTATTAGTCAAATTGTTCCAATACAAGCAAAAAAATCTCACATTATTTGAAATTGAGGCTAATGATAGTTTGTAAACAACATTCGCACTCTTCAACCCAATAAGGTGTTGTTTACAATAAGAACAATTGTGAGGGCTAACACAACACACAAAAAATAGACAATACCGCGAGAGAAAAAAAATCAGTGTTGTGGACTTGAGGTGTAAATATTGGCACTTCGGGTCGGGGTCAAACCTACGCCGCATAACCTTGATTTGGAGACTAATATTTTGGTACATGAAGAAGTCTTACTTTGCTTGAGAATCAAGGCTAAGAGTAGTTTATAAACAACACTCATACTTTCAACCCAACGAGGCATCTTTTCCAAGACCCAAAACAATCAATACCTTGAAAAAAAACGTAGTAAAGTTTAGATAAAAAATAAAACAAAGGTCGTACTAACTAGTGTCTATGAGGTACTAGTTAAATAAGTAAAAAAAAAATAGAATTATTTATTGATAATAACAGTTTTTTGAATTTTAAAATGAATATACCAACGTGTTAAGATGTGGTGTTTACTTTAGTTGTGTGGTTACTCTTAATTCAACGGGTTAGTTCAATCCGGTGTAGGGTTCCCTAGAATTACCAACGATTGTAACTAAAATATTTTATACTCACAGCAAGTAATTGTAGTAAAGGAGTGCATCAGGTGTCCAATCTAGCAAAGAAAGGGGTTTCACTTGGGCGACTTTGAGTTTTGGTGATTTTAGGCTTTGTTTGGATTGGTGGTATTGGATGGAATGGAATGGTATGTGATGGAATGGCATTATGTTCCGTTGTTTGGATATTAAACAAAAGAATGAAATGGGATGGAACTTGATGGTATCCATTCCACCCTATTCCATCACTTACTCTCATTTTGCTTCCCCTCCAATTTGGAGGGTATGGGATGGAATGACCCATTAACTTCATTTAATAATAAGTTATTTACTATTTTATCCTTGTATGATTTTTTATTGACCACGTGAATGCTATTTTCCTCTTCGTGATATTTATTTGGCCTATATGATTCCCAGCTTCTTCAAAGAAAGAAAAATCCCAGCCGAATGCATTTTTTTTGTGATGTTTGTTTCGTATTTATATTTTAAATTGTCTCCCTACTTTCAGTTTTGCACAGTACCTCATGCCACAATTTTCATTTGATCTTTTTATCTCGTTTTAATTTATTTTGAATAACATTGTTTAATCTTTGAAAACTAATGCATTAAACATCTTTTTTCTTAACTTCAATTTTAGAGATGCTTGTTTCAATTGTTTATTTTTTTTAATAAAAAACATGTTAAACAATAATGCATTTTATAAAATGCAAATAAATATTTTAAATAAAGTTTCATATACATATAAAATAGCAAACAGTATATATTTATATGAACAAATCATTTTTATGAAATAAATATATTTTTGAAATACATATCTTTCCTGTAAAATATATTTTTATTAATAGGGGTAAAAATGGAATAAAAAAGTTATAATTCATTCCATTCCGTTCTCTTTCCAAACAATGGAATGACAATTTTATTCCGCTCCGTCATGAAATATCCAAACAATGGAATGAAATCTCTCTCCCATTCCGCTCTGCTCCATTCCATTCCACTCCGTTCCATTCCATTCCGCTCCGTTGTATTCCATCAATCCAAAGAGTCTAAAGGTGGAATATATTGAGAGGCATTGTGGTCCGTGGGCTGCTTCAAATAAGCAGGATTCTTTGATGACATTTTTTTTATTTCTTTGGTCAATAGTAACTTTTCATTTATTTAACCGTCAATTAAAAATTACATGTCTATTTCTACTAAAAAAATAAATAAAAATATATGCTTATCCAAAAACAAATAAATATAAAAGAGTAAATATGTAATTTAGTCTTCAAATTATCATTGTTTAACCAATTTAATCCTTAAATTAATCAAATCAACTAAAAGTTCCATAAAGTATACTCCCATTCATCAATTTTGCTCCCCCGGTTAACTGATTTATGGACCATATTGATGGATGAGAGTATATTTTAGGGGCCAAATTGATTTCTCCTTGTACAAGTTAAAAATTATCTAAAAAAACTCTTAATTAGAAATGATTTCATTTACTTGAACTCAAGATAGAAGGCATGGAAAAGCGATACTCAAAATTCAATTATAATTTTCTCTTGAGGTGAGTATTCTATTCCTAGATGATTTTTAACTAATAAAAGAATGTTTTGAAAAAGTGTTAGAGTGAGATTTGCATTCATTCCTCTATAACCAAATTATTAAAAAACGAACATCAAAGTAGTTTTTTAGCTCATCCATACGCGTTGAAACTTGATTACTTGATTTACATTTGTGTGATCAGTTTTTTGATTAATAGAGTGATTGGTGGAGTTTCCTGTTTCTTTAGTGGGAATACTTGTTTATATGTGACATGTTTCTTTGACCAAACGATGTTGTACTTGATCTGATAACACATTATTAATGTCCTTTTCCTACATTAATTTCATCTGAAGATATTTTTATGCGACATACCATGTTTGAGAAGGGCCAAAGCAAACGTATATGGGGTGAAATCTAAAAAGAGATAGATTCCTCATTTGTTGTTGTCCAGGTAGTGTGTCAACCTATTTTGTTTAATTTTTCAACTGGTGTATTGACGGATTCTGACCCGAAATCATTTGTATTATGTTAATACTATTTTGTCATAATGTTAAAAACTTATGCTTTATGATGTGTAGCTCTGGTGCAAATCTGCATGCATGCTACATTGCTTTGTTGATGTGAAGTATGAATTTTGGTAAAGTTTGTCGTGTTAAAGGTAAGGGACAAAACATATGATTGTTTCATGCTTACTTAAGTTGATGAGTCCATGGTAGGTTGATTTGTTTTTTTTACTTTCAAATTCCCCGCAGATATCAGACACAAGTCTTTGAGAGTGTGACTCGTGAATGAAAGAAAATTAAAATACAATAAAATTTTGGCTCATTAAAAAGTTTGGATCATGTTAGTGTAGATGCAAGGGATCCAAAAGGCACTAGATCTACTATTTAGAGAAGCATTTGAAATAAAATTGCAAGCACAGATACACGTGCTTTTATTGAACAAGGTAACAAAAGGATAAATTAGACTTTGGTCAACAGAATATTCAACACTAGCATTCCATGCAAGCATTAATAAGTCCTTTATGAGTTGATTGACAAAATATTCGAAAGAATCAAGCATGAATATCATTTATAAATTTATTATATCTTCTGATATCAACTTTAGGCATTGGAGTAGTGTTTTGAAGCAACTGTTCCACTACTTTGATTATATCCTCATCAGGTACACTTATTGATTGACGGAAAGACTTCACCACTGTCAATGACTCCAATCTAGCAAAGTGTGGAGGTTGCACTTTCTTTGAAATAAGATTTACAAGGAGGTCCTGCACAATTACAGTAAATAGGAGACATTTTTAAATTGATATTTTGCGTGAATACAAAGATGTTATGAACATTACAAATACGCACGAGTAAAACACTTATTTATTTAGTTTTTAAACTTGTGAGATAGTGTCCCTATAGTTTTTGAATTTTGAATATACGAACTTAAATAACGTCCATGAGTGTGTTAGTAATTTCATAGATCAAAGTCAAAATAAGAAATGAAAGACATATTATAGACCCAAGTTGATTAACAAATGACTTATTCAAAGATGTTATGAACATTACAAATAAAAACTTATTTTATTTAGTCTTTAAATTTGTGAGGTAGTGTCACTTTAGTCTTTAAAAAATGTCCATGAGTGTGTAATTTGTTAGTAATTTCATATATCAAACTAACAAATGAAAGACATATTAGAGGACCAAATTAACCAAAAGAAAACATATTTGAGGACCAAGTTGATTAGCAAATGACATATTCAAAGACCCAAATAATTGTTTAATCAAAATAAAGAGGTGAAAGTATGTTAAAGTAACTTACATTTTGTATTGTTTGAATGACAGAATAACCAATTTTCAAAATCTTTACGTTGGCAAGCACTTGCAGCCATCTTAAGAAGGTTGAAGCTTCCTTGTGGAAGTAGGAGAGGCCATCAATATTTACTTGTTGAAGAAAAGAAAGATTGCATGTTGAGGACAAGAGCCTATGAAAAACAAAACTACCCAAGAAAGTAAAAGAATTAAGATTTGGAGTAGAAAGTGAAAATTGCTGAGCTGCCACGGAAGATATAGTTAAATTCGAAAGTGCATAATTAGATATGCAAAGGACTTGTGCATCCTCAATCAAAGAACAATCCCTAAGTACCAAATTATTTAACTCATGACAGTTTGAAAAAGGGTCAGCATAGTGATGATGTGTAGCAACAAAGTTGACACATTTGAGATGCAAGGTTCTTAGTGCAGGCAAGTGAAGAGATTTTGGACACACTGTTGCAACCCCGTCATTCCTACTATATGAAAGCTTGAGAAATGTCAAAGAGTGAGAGGTTGAGATTAAAGGGAGTACCTCAGATTTGGGTTTAAAGCTTGGATTTATATTAATTTTCAAGTGCTGAACATTGTGAAAAAGAGCATATTCTATGAGTGTGTACAGGGCTTCTTCACCTTCCTCAATCCTTGTAATAATAGTAAGATTAAATAGGGAACAAGAGTGATCTCTACTAGAAAAAATCCAAGACTTAAAGCTATTAAGAGTTTGAGCAGACGGCAGAATATATTTGAGAGTAGTGACACGTTTGCAAAGATCCTTCCATCGCTTAGACAAGATGCAAGTTTGAACAACTTCTCGTGCTTCAAGAAAACTCATTAAATGGAGCAATATGCAGTCGGGCAACTCACTAATCCGATTTCTTCTATTTTCCCATCTAGTTTCCCACCTTGGCATCTTCAATTCCCTAAAAAGTTCCTGGTTGGATAAACAACTACGTTTATGACTTAAGCACTAATAATATAAGTATTTAAGCTTGTAAAAAAATAAGTTAAAAATAACTAAGTTTCTCATACCTCACCACAAGTGCAAATTTAAATAAATTGATCCAAACAGACCCTGGATCATCATATGAAACTTTTTTTTTTAAGGGATGTACCCCAAACATATAAATGTTAAGAGTAAACATTCATTTTAGATCCTAAATGCGAGTGTTGTCACTATAGGCCCATAAAATTACAAATACAATTCTCAATGTATCTTCTATTTGTAATTTGGTTAATACGGTCTAAAAATAAAATTCGAGATATTAACCCTTATTATTATAATCTTTATTAAAATAATAACTATCTTACCTTATAGTTTTTGAGTTGTTGGTATATGATTGGGGGAACCCACTTGTGATTGATCCATTGGCGATGAACCCTTAGCTTCCTCTTTGAAAATACCATCTCCTTCGACTCAGTAAAATACACACGAAACCTTCCATGCCCTAAATTTTTGCTGACATGTCCCTCCCACCACCGCTGTTTCCAGAACGCTTCTACCTTGTCGCCGGTCCTCAAATACCAATCATCGCTCTCCGGTGTAGGCACTGGTCGGAGCTGGTGAAGACGGACAACCGTTGGCTTCACATCCAAGTCACCGTACTCAACTAATAGTTTGTCGGGGGAGACCCACCTAACGACAGTACCGGGGAACCATGAACCTCGCTCGATGCTCACTTCCACGGCAGAGCCCTGATTGAATTTGGGTTTTGGAACCATCACTTTCACTTTGTAGGGTTTCACGCTGTATATTCCAGTTTTTGATCGTTTCTATATTCCCCTTTTATTTTTGAGAGATCTCTATTCCTTTTTTGTTATTCTCTTTTTCTTGTTTTAACCCTTTTTTTTTTATGAGCTTTTGGTGAACTCTTTTATGTTTTCTTCCATCTAATATATATGAGGAGGGATATATTGACTCTAATAGTAAATCTAAATAGTTACTCCACATCCCCAGGACCCTTTAATTTATCTAATTTTAATGGACTAGATTTGATGCTTATTAATAATCATGTGACCTCATTTACCTTAACCAATCTCACCACATTAATTACAATTTTCATCATTTGACTCTATCAATATTTACCTTTTATAAACACAACTAATTTTTGGTAAGTTGGTAAAGAAAATATAGTCCCTAATTATTTTTTACAAACTCCTCTCCTATGCAACTTGTTCATAAAAAATTCTAGGCCAAATACTTCTCCGGGTCCTTTAAGTTTCAAGTTTGTTTCAGATAAATCTTTTAAGTTTCTAAGGTTTCAGATAGGTCCTTTTAAGTTTCGAGTTTGTTTCGGATCGGTCCTTTAAGTTTATAAGGTTTCAGATAGGTCCTTTAAGTTTCGAATTTGTTTCGGATCATTTATAGTATTTATAAATGTTGTTTGTACTGTACCATATCAAAATATTTCTATGACATCGACCCTGGTACCGTAACATAACATATAAATTTAATGGCATAGTTTATTGAAGAAAAGAAAATCCAAGGTCCATCGACATATAAATAGTACCAATATGCAATAACAACAATACTACAAAACAAAGTCATACACATTACGAAAAACTTCTCTGTAGACCACATTCGATGTCACATCAGTATCTTGGCCATCCTTATCATTGATCAATATTTTTAAACCATCCCTTGAAGTAACCCTTGATATTTTCACGGTAATTAGAAAATTTTTACTAAAGAAAAGTTGATTTCTATTTTTTTTGGGTGACCATTGATTTATTTTTGAGGTAATCACCATTGATTTATATATTTTACGTAAGGAAAAAATGTCATTATCTACTCTTTTTCTTTGGTTAC
>Ga0228711_1008878_pt1 | contig 13879 bp, 8 predicted proteins | sample MedpolnodulmetaG_2_FD_177996 | JGI IMG/M metagenome (GOLD analysis project Ga0228711, IMG submission 177996) | Root nodule microbial communities from Medicago polymorpha collected in Santa Monica, California, United States - brown nodules | ecosystem: Host-associated > Plants > Roots > Nodule...
TCATCTCTCAAAAAAAAAAAAAAATTTAACAAAATATAAATTAAATTTTGTCGAAAAATAACAAAACATGAATTAAATGAAAAATAAATAAATATAAAAAAAAATGAATTCCATGAATTAAATATGAATTATATTGTCCCGTGAGCTTAACTCAGTTGGTAGGGACAAATGCATAATATATGCAGGGGTCGGGGTTCGAACTCTGGACACCCCATTTCTCCGCATTTAAAATGTGTGAGCTCTAGCCACTGACTACTTGACAAAAATAAAATGAATTATATTAAACATGATTTTTTATAGGGAGCCTCTAATATGGTCCTTAATTTTAAAGGTCCACCAATTGTCCCCTTTAATCGACCTTTTAGAGCAAGTTTCAATATTTTTGCATGGTCCCACATAGTAAAATATTCCTTTTTAAATACGGTATATATGATTACTTTTATGCCCTTCTATAATTCCTCCTCTATCACTCCCTCTTTCATTGACTCCTTCCTTCTTCTTGTATGTCTTATCTTATCCCCCTTCATATCCACACCCCGGAAAAATTGAGAAATCATGAGATCTATGAAATAAATTAACCACCATCGGTTGCTTATTATTTTAAGAAAAATTGTTTACATAAAATGTACTCCATTAATATAATTCCAATTATGCGAATTGAATTCTTGACCAGCTCGACCCAGTTTGGTCATGGCAGCAACAAAGTTGGCACAACATATTTTGTTACTACTAGCAAAAGCATGTTATGCAGCTTTGGACTTTGAATCAATGAAGAGGACTTGATTTGAGGTGAAAAATCCCCCCCTTCTGTTGGTTCATTCCCGGATGTGCTCACATTATAAGGAGTTTAGTGCAAATAAATTTAGAATTTTTAAACGATATGAAATTAATTTGCAGATTAGCGCTTCATCCAACAAACATGTTGATATTGAGATTTGGGGTTTGTTAATCTTCTCATGGAATTTGGGGTGAGAGTGACGTGGCATTCTTTAAAAAAATTTGGTTGAGAAAAACCACACCTTAATACTCATAGTTTTAAAACTCGGCTCGAACCGGCCGGACCATGAACCGGTGGGTAGGCCGGTTTGAGCCAACGTTTGGATCGGTCATGCAGTTAACTCGGTCAAAACCGGTAAAAACCGGTGACTCGGCCGAGTTGTGGGTCATAACGGTTCTCCATTTTTATTTTTATTTTGCTTTTAGCTTTACAAAAACGACGTCGTTTTGGATTTTTCAATTAAAAAAAAAGAAAACATTGGAATTAGAAAGGTCAAAAAGGGCAGAAAGACTTCAAAACCTCACTCCCATTCACTCCTCTGTTTTCATGTTTTTTTTAAATTATTATTGTTGGTTGTTGCTAATGACAATAATAATTATATAAATTTAATCCGATTCAATCCGATTAAATTTATAATAATTAGCTTATGAAATTATCATTGTTGGATAGATTTTTTTATTTTACAGGTGTCATTATTTTAGTTTTTAAAGTGACCGAGTCAATCCGATTTAATCCGGTTAAATAACTATATAAATTTAATCTAACACCGAGTCATCTAACCGAGTCATCCGAGTGGTTCCGGTTCAGTCATGCGGTTCGACCAATGACTCAGTGGTTCGACCATTGACCCAGTGACCCAGTACCCCTGCCGAGTCGATGACCGAGCCGAGTTTTAAAACCATATTAATACTCACTTTACGAATAATATTTTTTCAGGGCACTTTACCAATAATTAAATATAATTTTTTTTCTTTTTGGAAACTGGTAGTAGCAGGTAAGATAAAAGGGTCCATATTAGGTTAAAAAAAAATGAATTATATTAAACAAGATTTTTTATAAGGTTAAAAAAATGTTATAAATCCTTTAAAAAAAATGTCATAAATTTGACCCAAAAAAAATTGTTATATAAAATAAAATAAAAAATAAAAAGGCCGTTGAATGAGACATCGAGACTCTCCTTCCTGAAAGTTGATTTCAATTTTGAAAAATAGGAAAATTATTACAAGCGGTAGGGTTGGCGCCTTCGAAACTAAGCTCTCACTCTCACTTCCATCTTCTTCTTCTTCTTCTTCTCTCTCTCTACCATGGCTTCTTCCACCGAACAATCTCTTCTCTCGAAGCTTGAATCCTCTGATTCCACTGACATCTACTCCTTAGTCTCTGAATATCTCCGTCCTTTCTCCAATATCAAATCTTCTTCTTCCACCAACAACGTAACCCTAATTCGACAATTAACTAAACAATTTTTCCATTTCATCAAAAAATCCCTCTCAATTCTACCTAAACGCATTCCACAGCTTTTCAATTCAGAAATCCCCAATTCAAACTATGCATTAATCACCGAATTGTGTAAAACCTACATTCTGTGTTTTGATTGTTTAGAAATCATTTCTTCGCAACTTGATTCGAAACCGTTACAGATCCATTTCTCGAGAATGAGAATGATTCGTTGCCTTGAGTCTTGTGATCGGTTTCACGAGGCGGAAGTTGAAGGGTTGAAGCTTTTGGAGAAGCTTCATGGAGGGAAAAGGAAGGGGAAGAAGATTCTTCCTGAAGTTGGAGAAAGTGGTTGTGGTGACGATGGAGATTTTCGCGAGTTGGTTGTTGAAATTGCTTTCTCATTATTGAAGTGTGCAGCATCAATGGCTCCGGATAAAGATGATGATTACCTTAGAAGAGTGCTTTGTTTGATCGATGAAGTTAAGCCTTGGCTTAGGTAGGTTAATGTTTTTGTTGACTATAGTGTGAATTTATTTGTCATACGTGTTGATGATTTATGAGAGATTTCATTTCGCTATTTTTGTGGTGTTTGCAATAATTGTTGTTTGTTTGCTATGCTATGAAGCACGGACATCGGACACGATATACACACTGACACTTCGACACCGATAGTATTTTGAGAACATGACATAATTTGGTATAACATGTGTTGGTGTTTGACTTGTCACTGCCACATGTTGGACACACCGGACACATGTTGTTTGTATGCTATGCTATGAAGCAAGGACACCATAATTTAATGTAATCACATGTGTTGGGCACCGGACACGGCTTTGACCAGAAGTGTCGCTGCTACAGAGATGGACACGGCTTTGACCAGAAGTGCCGCTGCTACAGAGATGATATGTACTGTGAAAGGCTACTCAATGTGATGCATGGATGGGGACTTAATACTTTAGAAGCATGTTGCAGGCACTAGTTTTGCATTTTGGTGACTGTGAATCTGATTAGGAGCTTGACTTTTCTGCCTGCAAATTTTTTCTTATTGCGTTATTTTTTTAGTTTGTTAGTTTTGCTTGATACCATTCCCCAAAAGTTTGACTTATTCTTTAGCTTTTCTATATTAAATCTTCTTTTTCATTTCAACCAATTTCTATTAATACCTTTGACAAGTGAGACTGTCTACATTCAATAGTTTGATATAGTCACTTTGGTTCTGTTTGGACTTTCCGCTAGCTAAAGTAAATTTTTACTAGCCTGATCCAATAATTCATCTGTGGAAGAAGTGCGCTATGCTTTGCCAATGAAATACTGCACTATGTGCTGTCATGCTGTCATGAGTCGGTGTATCAGTTGCAAAGCTAATTATCTGTTTGGACTTACTGTTTCAGGGGATTGGATTCCGATTCGTATGAGAAGTATCACAATCCGATAGTATATAACTTGGGTACATGTGCTTTAAATTTACTTCAGAAGAAGGTGTCATTCTCTGATAAAGATTTGTTGATCACTTTCTGCCGAACAACATTGGTTGAGTATGCGAAGTCTTCAATTAAAGATAGATTGTTCAAGGTAAGCTAATTATCTACTTTCGGTTATGCGAATCAATAAATATTAAACTAGGAACAACTGATGAAATTTTGAATGCAGGTTGCCCAAAATATGTGCTCCTTATTTTTCAAGCTGGAGGAGGATGAATTCTTGTATATCATGGATATACTGGACTGTGTTGCTCGTGAAAGCAAGGTAAGGATGTATATGTAATTCTATGACTAGAACTCGTTGATTCTGGATCACAATTTGCAAATCCAGTGATGTTGTTTAGTCTTAATTTGATTCAATTGAACGTCGTTAGGTTCAGGTTGTAATGATTCAATTGTACTAGATCTCCGACCTGTACGATGCACAGGTCTTTTAGCATTGAAAACTATAGTATTTTTTGTCAGCCTATGATATAAAATTTGTTATCAACATATTAAGCTATAATGCATGACATTCACAGTATGTTTGCAATCAAACTATAAAAAATAGTGATGTGAAAGACAGTAAATTATAACAACCTTCACTATTATTATTGAAATTTCATACATTTCAATAAAGGAATAAGTAATCAACTAATAAAGTGTATACATGCAGTGCATTTTCAAAATCAGTTGATAAAGTATAGTTAGTTGTCAATTCCAAAACCTAATCATTTAACATCCATAGAATTCAAACAATTATATCACCAATGTAGTTATCTATTTATACTTTATAAATTATCGCATAATCCATTCAAAATGAAAATTAGACTGGACACATTGTCGGTACAAAGTCAAATTTAGTAAAATAGGAATAAAGAAATGGTTGGAAACAAAGTCGCCTCATGAGTCCAAACTCCTTCACAAAGCACACTGACAATTTTCCGTTCGGCTGCAAAATAGCACTACCACTGTTAGCTTGAGTTACAATGGCTATGCGAGTTTGCATTTGTAACATTGTAGTTTTCATCTAAATGTATTTGTGACATGAATTTTTAGTAACCATACAACACCAATCTTTTTGAACAGAAAAAAGAAGAGCATCATTCACCAAAAAAGAAAAAGAATAAAGTATTGATGGTAGGTAGCAACATAAACAAAACTCACAAAATAGGACTATTGCTGTTCGGCTGTGACTGCATTGGTAGTTCTTTTCATCTACAATGTATCCAAGACATTATGAATTTTTACTAAGTACAATACTAATTTGTTAACCGTAATTTATGTTACACGTATAATTTTCATTAACAAAAAGCAAAACATCAATAGCCAAACATAAAGAAAGTTTTGATGTTTCATAATAGACCAATATGACTTAGATTGGCTGTATCGAAATTCATGTGGTAAGTGCGTAGTTTCAAAAGGTTAGTTTGCAGCGACAAATCAAACTCGCCACCACCATTGATCGGACCTGTTAGTGTGAGAAAAGCAAAGATAATATCGCATGTTTATCAATAAAAAAAATAGCAACATCATATAACAATAAAAAATAATCATGTATTGCAAGTTTGCTTAAGAAAAGAAAAAAATTGCAGACTTGTTAATGGATAAGTGAAGACAAAAATTAACCAATCCCTCGGCAGCTACTCGTGTATGCGTTACCATGAGGAAATTCTGCTGCATGGACTCCATTGTACAGGTTGCAAGTGATTTCTTTTCCACAATGTTCACATGCTTTTGATAGTATAATTTTGCTGCAATGGAAAGAGTGCTTAAATGCATTATAGGATAGGATTAGATGAAAATAATTAAATATTAAATGCTTGTTTATCTTAGCGAAAACATGTTACCAACCCTTTGAATTAAGCAAACCCACAACAGCTTCTTCGGTGTTTTTTGCTATGATGAATTTCTCCAGCCTCAACTCCATTGAAAGAGAAACAAGGAATAATTTTATAGATATCGAAATGCATAAACTTCTTGGATGGTTTCAAGTGAATATGCAAGCCTGCTTTTATAGTGTGAAAGATTATTGCTGCAATAGAATGAATGTTTAGATATAATAATCTTGAGCCCTGCATAGTGGCACATTCTACAAAGCATTAGCCGACTTGGGTATGTGTTCTTAATCAATTGTTTGTCATTTTCAAAGATGGTTAGGTAAGATAGGTTTACTGTTAGGGTTATATCACTTTTAACATGTGGTTATACCATTGCAAAGAAACAATTTGGTGGGCAAGGGTTTAAGGGAAGAACAAATATTTTAGGGTTTGCTTGCATTGCTATGTTCCATTTATATTTATTAAGATTAAGATAAGATTTATCCTTCCAGGTTGAAGAGGGAAATGATGGAATAAAATTTGTGCAACTTGTAGATTATTGTGCTGTTAAATGTAAGACTGCAAATGCAAGTTTTTGTTATACATTTGCAGCATATCTGAACAAAGCAGCAGAACGTCATAAACAGGTTTTCTTCTTCTTCATATTCTTCTTCAATGTTTCTTTACTGTAGTTTTTACTTTTTATTTATGCAGCTGTTTTAATTGAATTAATTTGGCAGTTTATCCTTAATCCAATATTGAGGCTCTATGCTGCTGGTTTGGTCCTTGTTAGCTGTAATTTGAGGGCAAGAGCTGAAGATCTTGTATCCCCTGGCACTGCAAAATTTGAATGTTTGCTGGGAGTTTTACTTGAAAATATGAAAATACTTCAGTGTTCACCACCTTTGCTCGGTTCCTTGCATATATGCAGCAGAAGTTGTATTTCATCCAGTGTTGAAGACCAACAATTTGATGGTCATACATGCACACAGTCAGGTTCTGATTGTAAGGCTTCAATGACTTACCTATCATTTTACATAGAAGCATTGGACTTTATATGCCAACCACTTGCTAGTTCAATAAATTCAGAAAGGAAAGAATTTGTAACTGGAAAGGATGATGCTTCTGCTTTGACTGTACTTTCCACTGTTGGTGATGCATTTCATTCTCTTTGTCAATTTGTTCTTTATGATCCAAGGTATATTCAGTGAATATCTAAATTATTTTGGTGAATTGGAGTTTTTCATGTTTGGCCTATATGTCTTTCTATTTGATTATTTCATCTTGAGCTAACTGTGATGATAAACATCTAAATCCCAGTTCTTTCTCACTGCAGTTTTAAATTTGAAAAGAATGAAGACAGATTTAACGAAAAGAGTAGAACAGTGCCCTTGGTGACTTTGGCAGCTTTCACTCTTTCCATCAGAACCAATCTTAAACTCCAGGTTCTCCTTATTACCATGAAATGCTGTTTAGGTGTTATCATTTCTACTATAATTATTTTTCCACTAGAAATATCTTATTGAATTTTTTAAATGTTTGCAGAATGCTTTTAAGCTGTGCGTTAAAAAAAAAAACTAATGTTTTTTGCCTCTATTTCAGGAGAGCACACAGTTGATTAAGCATATCATTGCTTGCAAGTGGGTTGATACAGGACGGTTAAAATACATAATTAATCGTCTCCATAATATATTTTTAGTTTTCTACAGAAACAAGCAACTAAAAGAGGTATTCCATTATATTTTTTAATTGACTTTTGCCATGTAATGTAATATCTCATGGAAACATCATAAACTTGCTTCTTAAAATATTTCCGGAAGCATTTGAGCTCCTGGTAGGAGCCATTAGCCATCAGTTAATAGGACCTGTCAAAAGTAAAGTATGCCATGCAATATAGATAGAACCAATACATGAATCTTATTTGGTGCATGTTGTTAACTAAACGGCTTAGCATGAAAGCTTCAGGTATTTAGCAAGGACCCACAAATGACACATTTTAACTCAACTATGTCCCACATGAAAGGCCAGTGGGGTTGTAATGTGACTGAATAATGAAACCGGATCTTGAAAACAAATCTCTGAATAATAATACAAAAACAAGGATCAAAATAATAAGAAGAAATGCCCGTTTGAATACTAGAAATAATAAGAAGAAATGCCCCCTACTATATTTGAATACTAGAAAAATGAACAAAATGAAAACATTTCACAGTTCTCAAAGCTGTAAGCCCAATACTAAGAATGTAAAGGAGTTGTGGTTGAACAGTGAGAATGTGAAGGAGTTGTATCTAAAAGTAAATATTGAGAGTGTAATATCTTTTGCTAAGTAAATTACTTATGTTCTTGTATGATGTATCATTGCAGGCTTCAAAGGTTCTAAACTTGTGCTGTAAAGCATCATGGCTCTTTATTAAACGCCACTGTGGTAATTTGTCAGAAGGTGCTCTAAAGGAGTTTGTAAATGATGCTTACACAAGAAGTGCCAGGCTTTTAGATATTCTCTATGAAACTGACAATCTGAAGACAAGAAAGAAATTGATTAAGACCCTTAAAAACTGGTCCATTGCGAAAGATATGTTTGAGAAGCTTCCAACTCCTATACCTGTGGTGAAGCAATGGGTGAAGGTAGCTTTAAAAGCATTTAATTTTTGTATTTAACAGGTTACATTTTAAGTTTTCTTCCTCCTATTGATTATTATATCATATTGTATGCATGTAGATAGAATGCCAGCGTGTTAAGGATGTTGATGGGAGTGTTGATTCTCCTAGCTTATACAGTCTATTGTCATCTTCTACAGAATTGTCAAAGAGGAACATTGGCACAATCTTAGAGCAGGTTCAGCCGCTTCGTAGACATTTCCTTTGAATAGAAACCTCATCACAATTTTCCTGCTATGCATTTGATGTTTATTGGTCCTTTTTTCAATGTGTATCTTTTCCTTTTCTCCTTCACGTCTGTTTAGGAGCTTACTGAGTACGAGTTGATGAGTTATTACTACCCAGAGTTCTGTCAGAAAATGCAAATGGAAATCACGAATATACTCCTTCAAAATATATATATCATGCCAAATAGTTGCTTTCAAAAGGCACAAACTATAGTTAGAAAAGGAAAGGCATTAAGGTTTTGCGGCATAGGTGGTCTCTCAGACTGCATTCAGTGTTTGTCAGAAGCAATCATCATTTTGGTAAGCTGTCTCGTGTGTCTCCCTCAAATATCTAACCTCTATTTTCTGTAAAGCTCTATATATCAGAGATGCATAGGCCATTAATATGAAGTCCACTTCTGCAGAAGGAGATTTCTGGTGAGATGTGTACCAATTCAATTCCCATTTATAATCAGCTGTGTGTTGCATATTGTCTACGTGCACTATGTACCCAGGAAGCTGAACCCTCTTCACAGGTACTAAAACATGCTGGTAATTTCCACTTTGTCATTAAACTATTTCTCTCTATTTCTTTTCTGGGGCAGTAAATTGTCACAGGTGATGCCTACACAATTGTCAGTTCCTTGATTTCCCTCATGTATGTTGAGGGATTTGGCAACTTCATTGATGTATTCTTTGTTCTCTTTTCTTTAAGTTTTCTCACAATTTTGAAGGTTATGTTTTATTCTCCTAACTCTTTGTAATCATCTTCTCATTATTCATCAAAAAGCTGCTTATCTCTGACCTTACATTAAACAGCAATTTTTGTGTGACTAAAAACAGCAAATTTTTGAAGATGTCAAAGCTGCTTTGGATCTATGGTTGGGCATCTCTTGTGTGGATTGCTTTGAAGAGGGAGAATGTTCTGCATTGTCTGACAATATAATGATTCTACTTTATAACATAATTGATTTATCACACTTGAAGGTCTGTTTTTCTTAAATATTTTTGGTTTGTGTAGTTTTTGCATAAGACATATGGTGACAGTATTTTGGTTTCAACAATATCTCTTTAGGGTTTCATGGAACTCTTAAATGATGCATACCGGCTGGTGATCAAAATGTTCAAATTAAAGAGTGTCTCAATGGAGAAGTGGTTGACCTTATTGTGGGAAAGTAGAAGGCTTAGTCACGCTCTCTGTGTTTCGCCTGTTAATGAGGCATTCATCCTGAATTCATTGGATGATTTTAGCGACCTTTCAAATATTAATTTCTGGATACATAATCTTAAAGGAAACCAATCCTCATTAATAGGGTTTCAGCAGAATTTCTCTTTTTTGTTTGCAAGCTCTCATAGGAGTTCTTGCGATCATGGTAGCTCGTTTCAAGTTGAAATCACAGTTGACGAAGTTCAAAAAGCTGCACTCAAACTGATTTCAAATGTACAGTCCTTCTTAGACATAATTTATGGTACTTTTTTTTATTTAAACTCATCACTCTCTTTTCTGTTAATCTTCTCCTAGGTTCCTGTTCCAAGCCATTGCACTTTTCTTGCTGGATATCTTTACAGTGATTTGTGCGGAAGACTCATTGCAAATGGGCAGTTAATAGAGGCAAGTAGCAATGATTTTGATTTTAGTCCTTACAATACTGATCAGCATCCCTTTATCCCTTTAACTTAAATTAAAGATCATCGCTATTTGAATCATGTATTATGTTCGTCATAAGTGCTGCTTTTTGTGTGAGAGATTGCAATGCTGCTGATCAATCTGTGGTTTTTTCTTTCTAGTCAGCCAAAACTGGTTTGGACTTTGATGTGTGATAACTTATTAACTTATCAATGTCTTTTCTACCCTAGCTATTTTCTTGGTGGAGTACTGAACTGTGAAAACTTATTTCTGCACAATTTAATCTGAGATGAAAAATAGGCCAAATACCTTCTGCGGTCCTTTTAGGTTGCTGTTTATAACAAGTTAGTCCTTTAAGTTTTTTTGTTACAATTAGTCTTTTAAGTCATAAAATATCTGCATCATTATCCTATTTTAATCAAACTCAGTTAAAAAGTGTTTATGTGGACGTTTAATGTTAAGTTGGTAGGTCTAAATTCACCATTCTCAAAACAGGTTCATAGGTGTATTTGATTTGAAACAAAATTGATACGCTTTTGATAAAATATTTATCTGTAAAATTAGGCTTGAATCCAAAAAACAAGAACAAAATGTGCGCAAGAAATCATGTTTTATGTCATAAGCACTTTTGGACCTACCACTTCAATGTTAAATGGTCCATAAACACTTTTTAACGAAGTTGGCAGAAAGAATGATTAACAATGTAAGTATTTTATGACTTAAAGGACCAATTTGTAACAAAAAAACTTAAAGGACTAACTTGTTATAAACATCTAACTTAAAGGACCATAGGAGGTATTTGGCATGAAAAATAAGATTGAAAATGCTTAACGAATTTAGACTTGATTACTTATAGTACCTTGTCCTTTCCTATTTGAACAAGCAAACCTAGATTTGTTAGTGTTAATGCATATTTTATCACTCCTATGCGACGTTCTTTCCAGGTAAAGAAAATTGGTTAATGTTTTTTCTACCTCAACTTCTTCTTGGTTGGGTAGGTGAATAGTGAAAACTTACATGGGCACAGTTTAAGCTTAGATGAAAAATAAGAACGTAAAAGCGTAATCGATTTGGACTTGATTATTTATAATACCTTGTCATTTTCTCCTTCATATTTGTTTTCCTATTCAAAAACTTACATGGGCACAGTTTAAGCTTAGATGAAAAATAAGAACGTAAAAGTGTAATGGATTTGGACTTGATTATTTATAATACCTTGTCATTTTCTCCTTCATATTTGTTTTCCTATTCAAACAAGCAGACCTTGATTTCTAAAAGTTAAAACTTCAAAGCTGTGTGCGTGTTGTGTGTGGTCATTTGAAGCTAACCTATCAATGAAAGTCATAATTTTGTTTTGTTTTACATCTCTTTGCACTTGGCTTGTTTAATGACTTGTCGTATTTCTTGTCTTTTTTACTTATTATTTATTAGGCTCTTTCATTTGCAAAAGAAGCTCATAGGCTACATGATCAACTCTTCAAAGTGAAATTTAGGCACATTTTTCAGAAGCATAATGAAGAGAATAATATAACAGTTGATTTTTCGAAGAATCTTATGGACGGCGTTGATAAGATCGAAGTGGACATGTCAGTTGTTATGGAAGTTTTTCTATTTGATTCGATATCACGGGACTTACAAGACAATTTTCTGAGTCCGTGGAAAATTATGCAGTCTTACCTTGAGAGCACTCTTCAGGTTTGACTCGTATTTTGTCATCCTATCATTTATGGAATTATAGTATTTTTAGGAGGCCTTTTATGGACTGCATTTCAATGTCATAAAATGCATGCAGGTAGGAGCCATCTATGAAATTATCGGAGATGGAATTGAGGCTGAAACATATCTTCGATGGGGGAAAGCAATATCCTGTTCACTTCAGTTGCCTTTGTTTATAGTTGCTTTCTCTTCCCTCTTAGGTATGTAAGTTACTTGTAGCCTTATTCTGCTGTTGGATTGATAAATTTTTGTTCTCTATTTTCAGTGTAAAATTAATGTGCCATTTTTTGGTTTGAATTACTAGGAAAACTCTACGCTGCGAAAAGACTTTGGGATTCAGCAGAAAAGGAACTTCAATTAGCTGAGCAGATTTTGAATGATAACAGCGCACCATTTTGTTGCTCAAAGTGTAAATTAATATTTGAAGTTACTCTTCATGGGTATCTTGGAGATTTGTGTCAAAGTAAATTTAATGCTTGTGAAGAGGGTGTTTCCGAAGAGACTGCAAAAAATTGGTACACATCAGCTCTGAATAAATTAACTCTTTCTGAATGGAAAACCCCTCTGAGTTGTCCTGAAGACAACAGTGATGCAACTGCAACAGATGCAAAATGTGCTGGTGGGAAGACTTGTACTTGTTCTTTAACGAATGAAGTGGGTGAGGATGTAAAGAAATCTACGAAAGTAGGGCCAGGAACCAAGATTGGACCCAAGCAAAATAGGAAGTCTAAAAATGCAGCTAAGGTTATATCAAAGGAACCAAACATAGTAGTTGAGAATCAATCAAGGCTAACTCGTTCTAGATATCGATCTATACAGAACCAACAAACGAGCATTTCTAGGAAGTTAGAAGTCAATGAAAATGTTGAAGGGAACCAAATTTCTGGTCCATCTGACATGCTTAGTCGGAAGGAGTCAATTTCGACGGAGATTGGTTGCAGCATTTCATCAAAGATAGGTGGAAGAGTTTCTTCGAAGTGTGCAATAACATGTGTTTTATCTGAAATGAAGTGTTGGAACTGCCTTCTATCTGAAGTTCTGAAATCTGGGTTATTGAATGATTTTATTATTCTTAAATGGGAGTTTGTTCGGAGGAAACTTTCAATGAAGCTACTCACTCGAGTAGGTATGTGTGCCATTTCACATTTTCTGTCTTTGTAAATGCATGATTATTTCTGTTGTCATTTTCACCTAGTGAATAGAGTGGTAACAGACATGCGCGACACATGTCTTCGTGCATTTCCAGAAACTTTCTGGAATATGAAAGTTTACTCATGTTGGCATGTAAATTGCTTTATCTGTTTATCTATATATCTATGTAGAGTCAGGATCCGTTGACACCAGCTGTAAGTCTTTTAACTTACACCAAATCGTGGCCGTAAAATATAATAGATCTGATCGCTGTAATATTTCACGGGTCAAATTAATAATAGAGAGACACATGACATTCCATCTTTTTCTTTTCAGCCATTTAAACCTTCAATGAAACTCACTATATTGCAAATGGAACCAACGCCACTAACTTCCAGACTCTCATAGGCCATCGTCAGAATCTTCCCCAATTTATTCTCCTATAGTCGTTATCATATTTTCTTTCTGCCCAATTCTAACTTTTTCATACAAAATGTTCATTTCAGACCCTTTATTAGACACAACTCATTGAACTCAGGCCATAATAAATTTTTTGGGGTTGAACCTGAAGTGACTTGGCCTCACAACAATATCTCAAGTTGTTAATTTCAATATTCCTTTATTCCTTTGTCCTTAAAGTTTCTTTTTTTGGTAGTGACATTGTAAAAACTTGATAAGCATTCTTATTGGTGATAAAGATTCTTATTTGGTATGGTTATAAAATTCTGAATGAAATACTGGTTTGCTGCCATCCCAGACATTTGGTTCGATTAGCAATACAAGGAATTTGGCAAATTAGGTTTTGAATGTAAACGGGAAAAGAGAGTAGAAAAGATGAGAGAAGAAGAGATGTCTCATGCCTCAGTTGGGTTTTTTTGACCGGACATACGAAATATTATAAGTCGTTTGATCAATAGAAATTTACGGTTGATATTTGGTGCAAGTCTAATGACTTACACCTAGTGTCAATGGATCCTGACTCACATATATATATATATATATATATATATATATATATATATATATATATATATATATATTTA
>Ga0228711_1008879_pt1 | contig 13879 bp, 6 predicted proteins | sample MedpolnodulmetaG_2_FD_177996 | JGI IMG/M metagenome (GOLD analysis project Ga0228711, IMG submission 177996) | Root nodule microbial communities from Medicago polymorpha collected in Santa Monica, California, United States - brown nodules | ecosystem: Host-associated > Plants > Roots > Nodule...
GATCTATTTGATTGATTGGGTCTTGGTCATGATAGGTGTCTACCAAAACCGTACTTTTCCTTTTTCATGTAAAAGACCATTTAGAGAGTTTAGTTGGCATTCTAAGTTGAGTTGTAATGGGTGTACATGTGATTTAAACCAAAGTAACTGAAACAACGCCAAATTGTACTTAGATGACATCATAGTAGTTAGATGATGTAATTTAGTTATGAAAAGTGATTTTAAGTCTTCATTTGTCCTTAATTCCTTGACGTGGTAGTCAGCAAGCATGGGGTCTATTTTTATGTAGTTGGCATGTGATAACAATGTTATTTTTTGAGAGGAAAACAACTAACTAATGGCAAACCAGTACTTAGATAACATCATAGTAGTTAAGTGATCTAACTTAGTTACAAAAAGCAATTTTTAGACCTCTTTTACCCTTAATAATAAGACGTGGGTGATTCTTAAGCAAGGTTAAATAATGGTTTTCCACAACATATGATTTTCTTATATTAAGGGGGATATATAAGAGTGTAATTCAAACTTTTTTTAAAATCGAGATAATTCAAACTTTTCTTAAAATCGAGAGTGTCATTTACTTTAACTTTTCTAATTTATTTACTATTTACGATTTTGGTTTTGTAATTACTAGAGTAAAAACCCAATTTGGCACTTCACAATCTCACGATCCAATCGAACCTTGACAAAAATTAATACTCATATTAATTCATGATATTTTTATATAGAAAATAAATTAATCTATAATTTATTAGGAAATAGTTTCATATTATTTTTTGTTAAAGACTAGATAGGGAAAATTTGTCATGGACCAGATTAGATCTCACTCTCACCAGTAGGGGTTGGGCATATTTAATTCAACCCGTTAATAACCGATCGAAGCGGTCAAACTGTGTGCAATCAGATAAGTTGTTCCAGGTCAACTACTCTTTAAATATGGTATGAACGGTTTAAAATGGTTCGGTTTAGGTGTGTGTATTGAACTTGTTGATAAACCGAATTGAACGGAACATTGAAGTTTGACATCCAAGTTCAACAACCCAATTTCTATCCAACAAAAAGGAAAATATGTAGATACAGTTCCCTATGATCTGTTTATGTTTTTCTTCACTAATAAACAAGAAAACTACCCAACTCATTTTGTTAACCGTACGCCTAAAACGACTGAATTAATCTCGTTTAGTTAAGTTCATGTGAAGAACCGTGTGAACTGTGCATATGACACACCACATGTAAGTCTTCTCCTAGGGTTAGTGTGTGTTTGGTTCAGCAATGAAGATAATTGATTTTGAGATAATCGATCTTAGTTAAAAGTGAGTTTCATATATATGGTTTTATGTTTGGTTACACTAAAATAAAAGTGATTCATATAAGTTAATGTTGTTTGGGTAGCTTGAAACAAAATTAATTTTGAATGTGCAATGACCAAATTATCCTTGACATTACATTCTCAATTTAGATAATTAATTATTTTTTGGTACAACAATTTAGATAATTATTTACTTATATTGAACTATTAATATATTTTGGTACAATTGAAATATTAAATCTAATATACCTGTATAATTTTTTTTTACAAGAATACCTGTATAAAATGGGAAAGCAACCGCTGTCTTGACCCGGGTTGGAGAATTGGACTCTAAATCCGACCCGAACCAGCAGCCCTACTCACTAGGGTAGTGAAAGTAAACCCGACCCAAAACAAGAACCCTCACTCTTCATCCTTCCCTTTTCCTTCTATGCACTGCCGCTATCATCTTGTTTATGTTCATTTCCAAAACCTCATCGCTTCTCACACAAAGGTAATAACAAACCCTATAACCCATTCTTTCTCTTTTCTTCTCTCATCGCATTCATTTACTAATACATTTTCTATCATAACAGGTGTAAAAGATACTTAACTTCGACACCGAATCACATTCGCGGCGGCGGAACAAGTAGCGGCGAAATGGCGTCGGAAACTTCAAGAAGCTTCGTTCGTCGCGATCGTCTTCGGGAAATCGAATCAAAAGTTCAAAAATGGTGGGAAGAGAAACAAGTTTTCAAATCTGAACCGGGTAACAAACCACCTCAACAAGGTGAAAAATTCTTCGGGAATTTCCCTTTTCCTTATATGAACGGTTACTTACATCTAGGTCATGCTTTTTCCCTTTCAAAACTTGAATTCGCCGCGGCTTTTCATCGTCTTCGCGGCGCGAATGTGCTTTTGCCTTTCGCTTTTCATTGTACTGGTATGCCTATTAAGGCTTCTGCTGATAAGCTTGCTAGGGAGATTCAACAGTTTGGTAATCCTCCGGTGTTTCCCGAGGAAATCGAGGAATTAGAGAATTTAACTGTTGTTGATAAGGATAAGAATGCTGGTGGAAATGATGAAAATGAGAATGCTGTTGCTGGGAAATTTAAAGGGAAGAAATCGAAGGTTGCTGCGAAATCGGGTGGGCAGGTTTATCAATGGGAGATTATGAGGAGTGTTGGTATATCTGATGCTGAGATTTCGGAGTTTCAGGATCCTTATAAGTGGTTGTCTTATTTTCCGCCGTTGGCTGTTGATGATCTTAAGGCTTTTGGGTTTGGTTGTGATTGGAGAAGGTCGTTTATTACGACTGATATGAATCCTTATTTTGATGCTTTTGTTAGGTGGCATATGAGGAAGTTGAAGGCGTCTGGTAAGGTTGTTAAGGATGTTAGGTATACGGTTTTTTCACCATTAGATGGGCAGCCGTGTGCGGATCATGATAGGGCTAGTGGTGAAGGTGTTCAGCCGCAAGAGTATACGATTATTAAGATGGAGGTGGTTTCGCCTTTTCCTGAGAAGTTTAAGGTTTTGGAGGGAAAGAAGGTTTTTCTTGCTGCGGCGACGTTGAGGCCTGAGACTATGTATGGTCAAACAAATGCTTGGGTTTTGCCTGATGGGAAATATGGGGCTTTTGAGATTAATGAAACGGAGGTGTTTGTTGTAGCGCGTAGGGCGGCGCTTAATCTTGCTTACCAAAATCACTCTAGGGTACCTCAGAAACCGACTTGTTTACTTGAGCTTACGGGTCAGGATTTGATCGGGCTTCCTGTGAAATCTCCTCTTTCCTTGAATGAGATTATATATGTGCTTCCTATGTTGTCTATTTTGATGGATAAAGGTACCGGAGTGGTGACCAGTGTGCCTAGTGACTCTCCTGATGATTACATGGCGTTGCAGGATCTGAAGTCCAAAGCGGCGTTTAGGGCGAAGTTTGGTGTCAAGGATGAATGGGTGTTGCCGTTTGAGGTTTTGCCTATCATTGAAGTTCCGCCATTTGGAAACAAGTGTGCAGAGACGGTTTGCCTGCAGATGAAAATCAAATCTCAGAATGAGAAAGACAAGCTTGCTGAAGCCAAGAAACAAACATACTTGAAAGGATTCACTGACGGAACTATGATTGTTGGAGAATTTAAAGATAAGAAAGTTCAGGAAGCTAAGCCCTTGATTAGGAGCAAGCTTTTGGAAACAGGTTAGTATTCTACTTCACAAGCTTTCTTTTTACTCTTTTAGTGTAATTTCTTTTTAAAATTATCAATATAGTGTAAATTTTAATTTTTTTTACCAACTTGGGGCAAGTTAATTAAAAGAAAAGAATTAAATCATCATTTACTTTAGTGAACAAAATCCTTAACTATACACAAAATTGCAGCCTTAGATATACTACTACCTGGTGGTTGTAGATTTACAATTTAGCATAGATATTGCCTACTTATCATTAACTTGACCTTTGAAGGAATAGAATACCACATTGTTTTTGTATTTGGCACTAATATTTTGCCTACTTATCAATATTTTCTTCTTTTGTTTGTTCATCATATTTGCATGATTAGTTTTTATTTTGCGAGTCTGTTGTTGTGAACTATGAATCCATGGTATTTTTATAGAGAAGAGACAAGTTGTGCTGTGTTCATATCCATGATTTGTTTGCCTCAATGGTCACACACAAAAAATTGAATTCACCACTTTTCATCATTTTCCAACATGATATTTCTATTTCTGTACCCTTAACCAGTGCCTCAAGGGCACTCCCTTAATTTCTGCTGCTATAACAAATAAAAATAAAATAAGGGAGCCTGAAAAATCAACTGTTTGCCAATTTTTGAAATGAATGTAATATATATAGAGATGGGAAAATAGGCAACAGAGGCATCTGATGCTTTCTAATTTTCCTTAGATTTATGTAGAAGTAGAGAAAAAAGCCAATGATTAGGTCATATTATATATGCTGTCTCCAATACCCTCATTACCCCTCACCTTTACCCCACGCCAAAAAAGGAAATTGATCAGCTAAATGTTGTCTTAGTTTAAGTGTTATTAAGTCCTTATAAGTACTACTATTATTGTATTAGTTTTTCATTATGTGTTAAAATCATATACTTCTTTACCCTCTTAAAGATTTAATCTTGTTGGCCTATGTAAAAGACTTGAACATATATGCTTATTTGAAGTTCTTATTGCAAAATAGGGTTTTAAATGATTTTTATGTCAAGTTAGACTTTTAAATAGGCTAACCTTAAAAAAGACCAATATGTTACTGACAATTAGAATTTTTTTTTAGAAAATGGAAGTTTCTGCATGTCATTTTTCCATATCTTTCTGAAGCATGCTACAATCCTGCAGCTTAGGGGGCATTTATTCTTAATTTGATGTTTCAACAGTTTAGGTTGTTGTCATCATACTTAGAATTTGTTCCTTAGTAACTCATTTGACATATTGCTTATACGGGTGTTTTGTTAGTGTAGATTGGTAGTCCTCCCGAGTCCCTGACCCAACTCTTGAAACTCTGACACAGCCTTTTTTTGCTGCTATTTTCGAATTTCAACTTCTTTTTTGGTTTTTGGAAGATACTACAAGAAATCATTTTTATGAAAAAAATTATACATTCTGTACATCTTTTAAGTATTATTCACTCCGTTCCTTTTTAAGCGTCATTTTTGACCACTTACACATGTCAATGCACAACTTTGCCAACTAATATCTTTAATTATCTATCACCAAAAATTATAAAAGTTGATATTTTGAAAATTTTCATTGAAACAAATTGAACAACATCTTATATGCTAACATTTTGTCTTTATATATGAACAACATCTTATATGCTATGATTTTGTCTTTATATATTAATAAATAAATATGGTCAAAGTAGATTATGTGAATGGTGCACATGGTCAAACGACGACCCTTAAAAAGAAATAGAGGGAGTACATAATACATGTAGCATCCTTTATAAATGATTTAAGTTATTAAATTAGTAAAATTTCAGACAAATCTCACAATAATTTTTATTCAATGAATTTGATTTTTTTGTTTGTTTTTGTTTAAGAGTTTCCAATCACCCCATCAATGAACTATTCTTAGCTAGTAAAATCTGGATGTGAAAACACTCTTTATTGTGCCATATTGGTTTTTGTCTTTGTTATTCTGTGTCTCATATTTCGTCGTCTTAACATTTCGGTCATATATGTTTGTCAAGAATTTCATAGTAACACCATCTGCCATTAATTACCTTATAATACCATGAAAAACAAGAAAAATCATTCTGATTGAACATTATGTGGATAATATGTGTGTGAAGTGGATATGGAATTGCTACTTCTTTGAAGATGTTTATCTCAGCATTTATATTCCTCAAAATTTAGGTTCTAGATTATTCGATGAAGTCAATTGTTTTTCATGACATTTACTAACACTAGAACACCAAAGTGCAGATGTGCAAGTTCTTTTTACCACAACGTTGTCGATTTGGTAGTAACTGTCACCTATCCCATGGTAAGCTGCTAATAGATTAGAGGAGAAACCACACAGACCTCTTTGTAATCAGCTCTTTCACTAAATTTTAGTGATACTTGCACTTTTTAAGTGCAGATATTCGATGAGTATGTGGACCGTTATTTCTTTGATTTCTTGTTGAGTCAAGTCTTTGTTCAGATCTGAGAGCTAGTTTATGCGAATAAACTTTTGGTATCCAAGTTTTCCTTTATTGTTAGACATAACTATGGTTATCATCACAAGGGAAAACTTTTTCATTATGATGCTTTTCCATTATGAGATATAAATTTTGTTTAACATCTTGAAAAAATTTTAGGTGGCTTGTGTACTTGAGTCTATAGGAGGGTGGATAGTTATTCCTATCTACATTTTAATTTCATTTAGGTTCATTGCGGGCTATTTGTTTGAACTTTATTTTTAAAATGGTGATCCTTTTCTAATTCAATGTTTGTGGCATTGGGGGTGAAATGCTTCTCTCATTCAGGCTAAGAATGAAAAAAATAAACAAATAACAGACTTAGTACTCTTAATTCAATTGCTTTTTTCTTTCTGTTTGAGAATATGAAGAGTTAGATGCCATGGAATCCCCTTGTTTATTTTTGGCCCCCTCTTCTCTAAACTGGATTTTTAATCTTCATTTGGATGTTTCTGCATGTGATCCTAATACACCATGCGTCTATTTTCAAATGTGTGGTTGCTGTTTTATGCCTGTTGAGGTTATAGGATTTCAGATAAAGTGGGAAGAGAAAAAAAAATAGACATGGAATTGTTATTATAGTTTGATGAGCGAGGGAAGATACATAAGACTTGGTATTAAACCTTATTTATTCTAGAACAAAACTCCTAATACTGTTCAAACAGGGTCAAATAGTCATGATAATAATTGAGAAACATTGACGTTAGCTCTAAGAGATGATTTGAGATACTAACCGATAATATTAAGATACAAGATATTTGCATAGCATCTACCTATAGTTATAGCATCTGCTTGTTGGTTATTTTTTAGTTGTAGTGTTCATATATTTTGTTATGTATGTAATAGCTTTTGTAATATCTATGTTTACAGGAGTTGATGTTCAACTGCTTTAGCATTTCCCTATTTTATATTAAATACCATACATGCTGAAACTTGCATTAAAATGTTTTGTTGTACATCATCGATATGACTTTTTTAATAATTCCATATTGAAGGTTTACTACATGCTCTATGTAAAATATTTTGAATTCTACTCCATATTGGTAATTTTAGAAGGAAACTACAGTAAAGGATTTAAAACAATTGTCTTTGCATTCTTATTACATATGGATAATCTTATTGTCCTCATACATCTCATAATTTGTTAGAATTTCCTCCCACAACCTGTTCTTTACAACTAGAAATTTAGAGGCATAATTCTTCAAAATATTTACTTTTATTTACATTATTATTTTTTTCATGTAAATTTTAATATTTAACTTTTGCTCATTGCTTGAACTTATAATTTTACACTTTCAGGTGAGGCAATTGTGTACAGTGAGCCAGAGAAGAGGGTGATGTCTAGATCTGGTGATGAATGTGTTGTAGCTCTGACAGATCAGTGGTACATTACATATGGGGAGTCAGAATGGAAGCAGTTAACTGATGAATGCCTGTCTAACATGAGCCTGTATCATGATGAGACGCGACATGGTTTTGAGCATACTTTGGGCTGGTTGAATCAGTGGGCTTGCTCACGTTCATTTGGTCTTGGCACACGTATACCATGGGATGAACAGTTCCTAGTCGAGTCTCTATCGGATTCGACCATTTACATGGCTTATTACACTATTGCGCACTATTTGCAGAACAATGACATGTATGGAACCAGTGAATCATCTATCAAACCTCAGCAACTGACTGATGATGTCTGGGATTATATTTTCTGTGGTGGACCTTTCCCTAAGTCCACTGATATTTCATCTTCTGTTTTAGAAAAAATGAAGCTTGAGTTTGAGTACTGGTATCCATTTGATCTTCGGGTGTCTGGTAAAGATCTCATCCAAAATCATCTTACTTTTTGCCTTTACAACCACACTGCAATTTTCCCCAAGCGTCACTGGCCTCGTGGGTTTAGATGCAATGGCCACTTAATGCTCAATTCTGAGAAAATGTCCAAGTCTACTGGAAATTTCAGAACTATTCGTCAGGCAATTGAGGAGTTTTCTGCTGATGCTACACGCTTCTCTTTGGCTGATGCTGGTGATGGTGTTGATGATGCCAATTTTGTGTTTGAGACAGCAAATGCGGCAATTCTCAGGCTCACCAAAGAGCTTACATGGTTTGAAGAGACTCTGGATGCAGAATCTTCTATGAGAACTGGTCCACCGTCTATCTATGCTGATCGTGTGTTTGCCAATGAAATTAACATTGCCGTCAAAACAACTGAGCAAAACTACTCCAACTATATGTTTCGAGAAGCCCTAAAGACTGGCTTTTATGATCTTCAGGCTGCTAGGGATGAGTATAGATTGTCATGTGGGGCTAGTGGTTTCAATCGTGATTTGGTGCGGCGTTTTATGGATGTGCAGACACGTCTTCTAGCACCTATCTGTCCGCATTATACAGAGTTTATTTGGAGAGAGATTTTGAAGAAGGATGGTTTTGTGGTGAAGGCAGGTTGGCCAACGGCGGATGCTCCTGACCTTACACTAAAGAGTGCCAACAAATATCTACAGGATTCTATTGTTCTGATAAGGAAGTTGCTTCAGAAGCAACTTTCAGGCTCAAAGAAAGGAAATAAGAAAGGCACTCCTGTTGCAGTGCCAACAGAAATCAAGTTCACATGCTTGGTATATGTGAATGAACAATTTGACGGTTGGAAAGCTGAGTGCCTTAACATTCTCCAGAACAGCTTTAATGAAGATTCTCGAACTTTTGCTCCGGATTCAGAAATTATGGCGGCTTTACAACAGAGTTCTGTAGGTCAATCTTCTGATTTTAAACGAACTCAAAAGTTATGTATGCCTTTCTTAAGGTTTAAGAAGGATGAAGCGATTGCACTCGGGGCTCAAGCCCTGAATTTGAGACTGCCATTTGGTGAAATTGAGGTTCTTCGGGAAAACTTGGACTCGATCAAGAGACAGATAGGTTCAAAAGAGGTGGTAGATGTGGAAATTTTATCTGCAGCTGATGCTGATTCTTTGGCTAAAGCTGGATCCCATGCATCTCTACTAAGAGACAATCCTCCATCCCCTGGAAGTCCTACTGCCGTCTTCTTGCCCATGTAGATACTGGGTAAGTTTCTCTAAATTTATCCTTTCTTAAAATAGGCCACACCTCCTCCTTTTTTCATCAGAACATGGGGTGAGTTAAGTTTTTGTGAAGTTTAGAAACGAACCTTTAGTGTTGTCATGCTTATTTAGTTTTTTCCTTCATATTTTGTCATGTGTTTCTTGTTTTGATGGTGCGTCCTCCCCCGACCTATGGATAGATTTGATTTAGTTGCTTTTAAGGTCTAGTTTTTTGTGTTTATGAAACAATGCTAGTGGTTTTCACGAAAAAATTTGGTTTAGAACTAGAACTCTAGAAGTAAAATCCTTTAGAGACAAAACTGAGGGATGAGGCAAGGAAATGATGGTAGAAGACACTTACTTGTTATAAAAGAGATATCCATAAACTGAAAAGCAGAGGCCTAAAGCTCATTCCCTTTTGTAATTTGACAAAACAAACAGGTCATGGTTTATAAGGCAGAGCCTGCACATACATTGCATATTCAAGTCAAGATGAAGGATTTGCAAAATGAGTTCGGCATTGTTTGTTAATATCTCTCTTGTCACAAATGTATTTAGTGAAATTTGATTTGTTTTTCTATTTTCAAAAGCATATGTTAACTAGGAGTCATCTATATATTGTCTGTTTGGCCGAGTGAAACCTGTTTTGTATGATGAGTTGGTGTTATGTAAAAAGTTTTGGATTCTTTCAGATTTCATGGAACTGAATGCGACTTAACTTGTTAAAAAAATTGCTGCAATTGGCGTTTCATTAGAGAAGAGGTAATGGAGATGAAACTAAAAGGTGTAAGTGAAGTTTAGGCATGTTTTAATACATCTGGTTGGTTGTGTCATTTTGCAGGATCTCTAGGAACTCAAGATATGAATTTTGAGATAAATTGGAACTGCAGTGGGCAAGTTTGTCTCTGTTTGGCTGAAATCCTTGTGAGAACATGCTGAAGTTTTGTAACATTGTATCTTCAAGAAGATAGTGCATTTACAATTCAAGATTTAAGATCATAGTGCAATTGCATTAGACTGACAAGATAAATTCTTTTATGCTTTCTTTATGTTCAGTCAACAATTATGTGTTCAATAGTTATGATTTTTAGACTTGAGAATATTGTGTTCATATTATCCAACTTGGAAAAATAGTATGATTTTAGAATGCTAGATAGATTCTCATTACGTTCAACAGAAGGAACCTTATTCTCCTGCATTGAATTTTTGTATCTGCTAACACATGCTTCAAATCATAATCCATTTTCTTCTCTTTCAATCACCTCTATCTTTTTGAAAACAGATTTCAACCCAAAAACCCAACAATATGCTACCACAAAGGCACAAACCACCCCTTCAATCAATGTAATCTATCATACAGTTTTAAGTAATACATGATTTTATTCCAACATAAACTAATATGAACTTTTAATAATACATTAACATAAAATTATCTTATATCCAATGAGAGCAGCTGGTTTCTTCCAATAAACAAAATAGCATTAAAAATACAAAGTAGAGATTGTTTGACATAAGCAAATACAGCCAACCATATTTTGATTCCTATCACTATAATACGACCCTTTAGCCTTATCTTCCCTATACTCCAAGTTCTTTGCTCTTCTTGTTCCATAACCACCTAATCCAAGTAACAACTTCTAAACTCAAACCAATTAAAACCAAACATCCAATACCACTAGCATAGATAACTTTCCACATGATATTACCCCCCAAGATGTCAAAGCCTTTGAAGACGTTCCATATAGCTAAGATAATTGTTGTGTAACCAACTAAGAAATGAAAAATGTTCCACCATATTCTATACTTGTGATCTTTCTTTGGCCTTAAGAAGAATTGCAACACAAACTTGAACAAGTGCCAAAGTCATTAGAGTGATTCCAACGCATCTACGTGAAGTGTTGTGAATTCCTGGTTGGTTTCCCATATATAAACCAGTGGCAAAACCAACGGTGCCGAATAATAATGATATAGATTGACAAGCTCTATGCAATTGAAACCATACTGATCCTGTTGGTCCTTCAAATCTCTTCAAGTGGCGAGCCATTATTACTCCAATTGGCATTAGTGTTCCCCAACTTATGCATTAAAAATTGCATGTACCTTCAGAGAGACGGATTGTTAGTGATCATACAAACTATTAAAATTCAAAATTTGAAATTCCAAACAAATAATAATAATAATAAATAAACAAAAAATGTTAAGAAAGATCACATGTTTGAGAAATTAGTACATGATCGAACTAACAAATATCATTTTATTTTCACTTCGTTTTTTACTTTAAAAATATACATACTGTTATTATTTTGAGCAGTTTTGTTTTCTTGACAGTATGAGCAAATCTTTTTTGGCATGAAAACAATATAATAATTCTTACAACTGATATAGACAAAAAATAAATCTAGACATTTTGTTAAAACAAAATAAAATATCCAGAGATGGTTTCCTAAAAGCATGAAATCGATCTTTATAACGCTCATTCTCATCATGACAATATAATAAAAAAATAAACATAAGATAGCAAATATAATACTTGACCCAAAAAAAAAATTAAATATAAAATATAACAAAGAACTTATCCAAAACCGTTCCAAACTGATTTGTATGAAATTATATAATATAAAAGAAATATAAGATATAAAATATAGTTACAAATATAAAATATAACAACTTCTCAAATTTTTTTTTAAATATAACAAATTGCTTATCCTTTGTAAAAAAAACAAACTGCCTATCCAAAACCATTAAAAAAAAAACTCATCTAGGTAAAAAACAATTTGACATACATATATATTTTTTTTGACGTTGACATACATATATTCATTAACAATATTGTCAAAAATTTAAAAAAAATCTATAACCTCCCTTTAAAAAAAATAACAAATCTTTTGTATAAAAAAAAAAACAAGTCTACGACATCCAATTTAACGCATTGGTTTGACAATTTATATTTTTTTTATGTTGCTCAAGTTAAAGATGCTGAATGGAAACATTTAAAACACACCATGCTTTCATAGTTTAAAGAAGAAAAAAAGACATCACTTAAATTTAAAAGTAAATATTTAAAGAGTGATTTTTTATTAAAAAAAAAAAAAACTAGGAAGTTACTTACGATTCTTAACATCAATTTTCCACCAACACTCTTAGAGAGAATATTTCCAGATTGAAAATCCAAAGTTCCAAAACTTTGAACATTTGCTCCCGTCAAAGCATGAAATCTAAATCTTCCATCACTAGAAACCAATCCTTCTTGCCATGCATGATTAACCAAACTGACATTTTTAGGAAGTTGCAAACTTGCAAATATCATCATGCTTCCATCCACGTACATTCACGAAATATCATAAATATCATAAACCGGAAGACTAATATTACCATTGTAATATAGTTTGGTAACTTGTTATTGGTGAAGTATAGACTTTGAAACTTCCATCAAAGTTTCGATGACCGATTAGAGCTTGTGATCCTATCATGCCATTCGAATTAGGGTTTATGGCCTAAGCAATCCAACAAGAATCATTTACATTAATTTTCTTAAATGCAACATCGATAACACTAGTTTTTGGATTGTAGTTCCAATAAAGAAATGAATCTAAAACGGATAGGTCACTACATTTTGCATAATTAAGGTTATTTGGAAAAGTGCATGAGTTGCATGGTATTGAGGTTGTAAGGTTGATGAAGAGGGTGAGAAGCAAAAGAAGTTTTGGAATCGAAGCCAAGACTTCAAAAAATTCGATAATGTTTTGAATGATATGTACATTGTCTATTATTTATAGTGGTTGCTAGTAAGTCACACGCTTTCAAAAGGTTTGTTTATTCTATCTTTTTGCCCAATTAGTTTCATTAAGGAGGAGGTAACAAACCCAAAGAAAAACAGATAATAAACTTGTTTTAAAAAGTTTGTTTTATTCTATCTTTTTTGATTAAGTTGTTTCATTAGTAGATATAACAACCTAAAAAAAAAAACAATGATAATAGACATTTTTTACAGGATAAACGTAACAAACTTGTAGGTGGCATTAGAGAAAAAATAAAAAAAAAGAGAAAATTAAGGAAAACAAGTATTCAATGATTTCTTCAAAAAAATAAAAAAAAATTCATAGATAGTGCATTTAAGATACTCAAATGTATAGTATTGTAGTTGAACATAGTCTTATCAAATATGAAATTACTCAACAATGTCTGTCTTATACAAAAGAAATCTACTTACCACAACCTACTTAATGGAAGAAAAGAAAGAAAAAAAAACAGACTTCTACATTACACTCAACACTGTACATCTATGAAGGCAACTAAACAAGTTAAAATCAATCAACTTCCTCATATCCCTTATAACTACTATTTACATTACATTCTATCAAATTAACATTGAAACTCAGATTACCACAAATCATGAGATGATGGCAAAGCTTTATAATCAGTGCCATGGTTTCAGATTGCGGTTGCGATTACGCTGAGAACCTTCATATGCGGTAAAATGCAAAGAAATAGGGCCGTAGTGATGCCATTCAAAGATCTCTAAAACTGTTATATTGCAGCCGCAGTTCGTAATTCAAAACTATGATCAGCAACATCATATGTTTATGAATGGTCTCTAAAAAATTGATTATACAGCAACTTCCATTAGTTCTACACTTTTACACTCAACACTAGAAGTCTGAATCACCTTTGCATCGCTATTCTCATTATTAACAATGTTGTTATCACCACTCTCACCATTGTCCTTGTCATTGTTACCACCATCATCTTCAATGTCACCAACTTGGGGGCTTTTTTCTGAAGGAGGTTTATCATCTTGGACACAAACCCCATTTTCAGTAACACCACAATATACAAGTTTCTCTT
>Ga0228711_1008881_pt1 | contig 13874 bp, 8 predicted proteins | sample MedpolnodulmetaG_2_FD_177996 | JGI IMG/M metagenome (GOLD analysis project Ga0228711, IMG submission 177996) | Root nodule microbial communities from Medicago polymorpha collected in Santa Monica, California, United States - brown nodules | ecosystem: Host-associated > Plants > Roots > Nodule...
AAAAAAAAAAAAAATTTTTGAAAAAAAAAAAAAAAAAAAAAAAATAAAAAAATTAAAATTTAAAAAAAAAAAAAAAAATTTCATTGTCCTTACCAATTGAGCTAAGCTGGACAAAAAAAAATTAATAAAGTCTGATGAAATGATAAACAATAATAACATTTCTTTACAAGAATAATAACATTTTATGTTATTATTGTTTTTGCTTGATTTTTTCTACTACTAAAACTTTTATTTATTAGTAATTATTTTTTATTATTGTTTTAGTGTTTGATTTAGTGCTTGATTTAATTAGGTAAAATTACATAATTTGTCCTTTAACTTAATTCCAGATAACATTTTCGTCTTATATCTTCTTTTTGTCCCGATATAGTCATCTATGTTATAAGACTATGCAAAATTTTAATGACTTTTAAGATTTTAAAAGATTTCCAAGATTTGTAATTAGAATTTCAAGAGATTTATATCCTAGGATTTTATAGGATTTCAAAGGACTACCAAAATTTCGAAGGATTTCTATCAAGATATTAATCGTGTTCTTCCTCTAAATGTTTATGGGATGTTTTTATTTTTTCCAGCATTGTATTACACTGTTATATTCATTGCAAACTTACAACAAACTTTGAAGCCAATTATTACATATTGAAAATGGTTCTATACATAGTCATCGTAAAATATATAGTTAGCAGTATTACTAATAAATTGAACAAATAGCTTACGAGAATGAAATTATAGGAAGCTTCACAATCCACCAACATTATTCCGGCAAAGGTTCTAACTGTATAGACTGGAAGTTTTCTTCATCCTAACAAAGTAACGAACGACCTTGCTAAACTAATGAGAAATTCAATCTCTTTGGATAATACGAAAAAGAAAATTATGAAAGTCTCCCAAAGTCTCACAATTTTTTGTGAGATTGTTGAATAAGTATTGTGTTCACTTTTTTAACTAAAAAGTCTCACAAAATCCACTCTATAAAAGAATCCATCAAAATCCATAAAATTTTGAATACCAAAAGACATTTTATAAGTTGTGAGAAATCATAATTGAATACCAACGGATTTCGTTGTATTTAAAAAAGTCTTGATTGTCTTAATTAAATACCACAAGACTTTTTTATAATCAAAAAGTCTTTTAAAATCCCTGAAAATCTCAATCCAATACACCCCCTAAGTTAAGTGACGAATCGTGTAATTTTGTTATTTAATTATAATTTGTGAATAATTTAAGTTTAGGCTATGTTTGGTTTGGACAACAAAATGTACCTTTTTTTAATTACAAAATGGACCTTTCCTTAAAAAGAAAAACAAAATGGACCTTAAACGCCTACTTATCACATGGTTAGACAAATTCGTATTTAATAGTGTTTTTCTGTTCTTTATTGATAAGTAAAACCTTGAAATACATTTTTTTTTAGCAAGAAATACAAAATTTTGTTAAACAGAGAAGAACGAAAAGTAATTAGTTTTTGTGTGATAGCCACTTCAAATTCACTAAATGGCGGAGCCAGCTCTATTGGAGGGCCTGAGATCTTAAATCCTACACTTAATATATTATTGTAAATGAACTTGCACACCCTCAATTGTTTAGTTTGCACCGAATTGCACCGATCTGCTGATTATTTAGTGTGATTTTTTAAACTTATTTTGGTCTTTTGTTTCTTTACTAATTCTGTCTTTTACTTTCCTCCAATTTATTTTTTGTTAGTAAGGCTAAGATGAAAACCCGCTGATAGAACGCTTGATCCTCATGTCAATGGACAACAATTTACCATTAGGCCAAATTCATTGTTTTTGTGAGAGGAGGCCAAATTCATTGTTGAGAAGGTCTTTTGCAAATACACTATATATTACTCAATAATTCATTTTTTTTATATTTTCTTGATCTCTAATTTTTCTCATTCTCGTTTTTCCCCTACTACAGCTTTATAAAGTAATTGTTGATTTATCACATACAAATGTTTTAAAATAAATATTATTTTGCTTTTTTTAATGTAACATACTGACATAAGTGTACGGCTAATTAAATTAATACTGTCTATACTTTTAAATAGTTATTTTTTAGATAAAATTACGTCCCTTAACTTAATTTCTGATAAATGATTTGATTTTTTTTTGTCTTTTTTTCTACGTCATTTTGATATTTTTGGTCCGTCTACAAATGGATTTATAAATTTTCAATTTATGGTTTTATTTATATTATAATAATTATTTTTACTTATAATTTATAATAATTTCTAAAAAAGTAAGGAAAAAAAGTCTGCACCCCGTGACCCAGGGTCTGGATCACACTGAATTCACTTAATTAGTTTGGCTACCATGCAAATATTTTCAATTCTCAAAATTTAAGATTGATGATTACTCTAAATCTTCTTTTAGTTTTGGTCATCAACAAAATAAATTTTAATACCAAAAGTTTAAATATATAACAATAGTAATTACTACTTCATAACCTCTTTGTTTTGTCATCAAAATATTTTAACTTTAACGTAAAACTAAATCAGGGCCGGACCTTGGAAGTGCAAGAAGCTCTACTGAATCGGGCCTCTAAAAACTATGGACCTCAAAAAAAAATATAATACACACCCCCACTTAAATTAAAAAATTACATGTTACTTTTTTTCTTCTTCAGTACACGTATGAGTTTTTTTTTCTAGACTCTAGTTCTACTTTCCGGACATAGATTTGATGCTATCAAACCACCATCAATTTGTATAATCACTTAATGTCAATTTGAAAAACTATTTCATTGAAAGAATTACGACAATTATTTCTTTTTCGCATAAACCATTCGTTTTTCTCTTTCCTACGACGTAGGAGTGACATTCCAAACGACACCATTAGGTAAATTTCACCTCTCTTTCACTTAATTTTATTTTGTTTTGTTTCATGTTTAAAAGTTCTTCTGATTCTGATTTTTTAATGAAGCTTAGCTACACAAAAAAAATTGAATTTTTATTTTATTGGGACCTATTTTAAAACTAGAACTGAGCCACATATTTCATAGGAACGGCCCTGAACTAAATTTATATAATACGAGTGGTGAATGCGGCAAATCCATTTTTTATTCGACAAATTTAAAAGACGGTGACTATGTCAAATACACTTTTAGTTTGATCATCACATATCTCAAAAACAATAGCTATGCCACATCTTCTTTTAATTTCGTTATAAAAATATCTCAAAGTTGATAATTATTTTGAATCTTATTTCTGGTCATCCCAAATTCCAAAAAACAAAAAAAAAATATCAAATTTCAACGCAACAAAATCATTTTCTTAAATCAAATTTTTTTTGAATTCTCCATCACACCAAAAGATATGGTACATTTTCTTCTATAATTCAATGCATTATATTTTTGTTTAATTATTTTTTTATTTCACATTTATTAGTAAGGAGAAAATTAAATAAACATCTTTGAGTTAAAAACTCAAGGGTGAACAAATAAAAGAAGTAGATGACATTTAAGTGTGTTTAAATGTCATCTACAAACTCTAACTAACTCATACCGAAATCTTAAACCCTAACAGTTAGGCCAACAAACAAAAGGGCAAAAAAAAACAATTCATCACCTTTAATCTTACTTCCATTGGCACAAAAATGTTCTACACACCCTCGGTTATTATCTTAAACTTTTGCTTTCTTACGCCCTTCATGTGCACAGAAATAGAACATGGTTATGTCTCCGGCATTAGAGTTTCTTATTGATTCTGATAACTTTATACATATGGTGTCTTTATCCGTGATTTGACTTATTTTCTTTGTAAAATGCAATGTAGGACTGAAATGTTGCAATTTACGAGAATAAATATTCAATGTAGGATTGTCATCCACCATGACTGTTATAAACAAACCCAAAATGTATCATCAAACTATTTTACCTCTCATTGTAGATTTAACAAGACCCTAAAGGTAAATATCGATATTAGGATAGTTAAAGGCAACAATTAAGGGTTCCTTTTGTTCCATGGTGGGTGGAAAACCATGAAAGATAATAGCATTGGAGAAACATAATGAACAAGAAAGAAAACAACAATGGAAAAACGACTAAAATGAGCAAAAAGAAATCACAATGAAGAACGATCAGATTTTATAGAAGAACTCTTTTTGAATGCTTAGAAGAAAATCATAATCCATACTTATTTAATTACTCATTTAAACAATGGTTCGGTTAATTAAACATGTATGAGTTACAATTTTGACCTAATCATTTTAAACAAGTATTCTTGTAACAAATTTGTTTGTTGATCATCGTGATATCTTTCCAGCTCTTTTATTTGTTTGTCCATTTTCACTTTCTTTCTTCGTTGTTTTGTTTCACAATTGTCACTTTCTTTTATGATCTTCAATGTTTATCACCTATGATGAGTCATACTCATAACAATATTTTAGTATCTTTTCAGAGTCATTTTACATTGATTTGAGTATGTTTTTGGAGAGTTTTAGTTGAGTTTTGCAATAAGTTGAGGCATTATCTATTGATCTTGGAAGACCTTTGAATCATATCAAAATCATCCTAACCAAATAACTTTGTTGTCATGCTATTTTTTTTTACAAGATGTATCAGGGATTACTTGGGGGCATGGTGACTATGGAAGTTATGGTAATGAGAACTTGGAGAAAGAATGAAGAAAATGATGAAGCAAGCTACTGTCAATTGCGCCAAGGCGTGGGGAAAGCTACACCTCGTGCATGAAGATCAAAATTTAGAGAGGTTGGCTTCTGCAAAATGCACAAAGGCGCAGAAAAAGTTGAACCTTGCGGAGGTCCAATTAATGCACTCCAGACCACACACATAAACACACCCACCCTCGTGTTAGTTTGTGAAGTCAGTCGACAATCTTGAAAATCGTCTGAAATGTTACAAAATGCAATGAATTGTTTTTTTTTTTTACTTTATTTATATTTAAAAACATTTTCTATTGTTCCTAATTTTTTTTTTAAAAAAAAAGTAAACTCTCCTTCTTTCCTCTTCTAAACCCCCCATCCAAACACTATAATCCTTTGTTTGAAGGTCAGTTGGCGTTTGTAGACTTTACAATGTTCAAGTGTCATCGACTTTATCTTTTCATCTTTCAGTTACTTTAATTTGTTTCAGGTTTTGAGGGCTTCGGTGTATGTGGTAGAGAAAAAGCGAAGTATTAAACAAAAGACCTGCTGCAAAAGTTGTACAGAGTGTAAAACTCTTGGATGGATACATACATAACAAGTGTGTTCGAACTGTTAAAAGATAAGTATTGGATAGAACAGCACAAGACAGAACAACATAGTACGAGGTAGAACAACACAAGACAAACTTGTATGTTATTGAACAACTTTTGTCTTATCCGATGTTTGGTGGGCAAAAGGATGTTTTGATATTTTAAACATCTTGTACTTGGGATAAAAAGTTGTGTTGTGGCTTAATGAGGGACAAGAATTTCAGTTTTTGTTTTGTTCTTTGCCCCAAGTTTGTCCAGTCTCTTGGAACAATTTTATAATCAAACACAATACAACTGAAGTTGTCATGTCTTATTCTTTTTTTTTTACCACATCAAACACACCCAACAAATAGAAATATGAGCCAACGTTAAATTTTCCGCATATTCAAGATTCTATTAAAAGGTGTTGCACATGTTTATGCACTGCAATTTTGCTACCGATTGTTGGAAAGAAGCGAATCTTTGGGGCAAGATAGAGTCGTACATGACGTTAAGTGGTAGTTTTTCATCCATTATCTTTGATATTCTTGGAATGTTTGGAGCGGAATACCGTGCTAGATTTGTAGGTATTTTACGGAGTATTTGGTGTGCGCGCAATGCATGTTTATGGGAGCAAAAACTTGTCAATGAACATGCATCTTGCATCCTATCATTAGATACGGTTCAAGATTACATGTGGTGCCACTGCCCCAATGATGATGTGCAATCTGCTACTCTAGCTTGGTCTAAACCACATGCATATTGGATCAAGTGTAACGTTGATTGTGCTCTTTTCAAAGTTGATGGAAAATTTGGTGTTATTAGTATCGGTTTTCGAGACAGCCTTGGACATCTTATGCAAGCACGGTCCATGGTATTTCCCTTTGTTATAACTGCAGCTAAGTGTGAAGTTACCGCTCTACAAGAAGCCTTCCAAATTGCTCTTGAACTTAGTCTTATTTGGGTAGTTTTCGAACCTGATTGCCAAATAGTTGTAACTACACTCCTTAATAATAGCTCTTATGTGAATGAACAAGGAAATTTATTATCTAATTGTAGGACTTTACTCATATCTAATGTTAGTTATGCTCTGGCTTATATTAGGAGACAAACTAATCGAGTCGCTCGTAACCTTGCTAGAGCGTCTAGATTACATGCTAGTCCTAGTTCTTTCCTTTCAACCTCCATTTTGCATTCACTCTATTATTTTTGATGAAATGAAATGAGCTCTCTTTTCCAAAAAAAAACAACAACATAAAAGGTGTTGCACGAACTTCCAAAGTTGTTGCATGCCTATCCAAAACATCATTGTCGCATTGCCTAACAACAAATTCAAACTAACGTATGACAATACATATAGTTAGCATATGAATGTCATGTGGCAAATTAAACAGTGAGTTAAATTTTGATTTAAGAAGACAACAGTAAGAGCAATCTACGGCCTATAATTTATCATCTATAGTAATCTTGACGAGTACAAAGGAAAATTGGCTCGAGTTAAGCCTTGAAAGAAAAACAAACTATTCAGCACCGATACTTCATATTGAATGCATGTCCGGTTTTCAATATTGTGATCCTCAATATTTTGGTATCATGTCGTGTATGTGTTGGTACTTCACAAAGAATGAATGAGGCTTATAACGACCGAGTTCAGTGACCTACAGCTCGACCACACCGCAAAGCATTACTTGGTATTGGGTACTCATCTCTCCAAGAATTAGCCGGAGAATACACACGAAGATAAAATTGTTGTCCTAAGTACTGACGAGCCCAATTCTCCGACCTAACATTCCACATTCCCACATTGTCCAAAGGCATGTACACTGCACTCCATGATTTGGGGTATACCTATGTAGTAGTAATCAAAACACAAAGGGCATGCAAATTTTTCAGTCACAATTTAATCATAACATAGCAAACTTGAAATTCTTTATGGAAAAATTATCAAGTTAGGTACCTGAACTGTGCAACGAGAAATTGTGTCTCCTAAATTGTAATTTGACCTGCTTGCAGCTGACCATTGGCCTCCATCCATTCTGAAAATATAGATGTCATAAAAATGTTAGAATATTATCGAATGACTCGTTAGTTTAGTCTCTAAAATTGTTGAGTAACATCAATTTAATCCTTGAAATTATCAAAATTTCAAAACAATCTGTAAATATGAAAATTTTCAATCGTCTCTACCAGATAATTCTAGGGATTAAATTGACATGTGTAAAAGGACTAGTATGATCGAAATTTTTTCAAATTCAGAGTCTATTTCAAAATAGTACTAATTTCAAGGACTACTTTGATAGTTTCTACAATATCAAGAACTAAATTGGTTTTTTGCTGGATTATGAATATAAAAGATATAGCTTGCTTGCATGCAAAGAAAAAGATTGAATTTTGTTAGGTGATACTTACCCTACAACAAAGAAGTGGTGGCCATCAATGTGCCAAGATTGCACACTGTCTTCTGGATTTTCGAACACAATCTCGACATAGCCTCGAAAATCAGCGGCCATAACAGATGTCTGGAGGTAACCACCACCGCCTGTGGGACTGTCGGGAATACTTCCAAGGCTGAAAACTCCGGAGATCTTGAAGTAATCAGCCAGTTTAAGTGGTGTATCGGCAGGGATGAACGAAACACTATTAACAGCATATCTTTGCTTGCCATTGATAACTGGTGCAGAGTTTTCAAGTCTTATTGTACGCGTTGTGTTTATCAAACCATAATGGTAAGATCCTTGTGGATTAGGTCTTGGACCACTAGCGGTAAGATTCCTCCTGAGTAATGAAATATTTTTTATAGTACATCACTCAAGGATCACGTAAACAAGTTCATAACAGTAAATGGACTAAGAATGAATGAGAACAATACCTGAGGGAGCGAGCTTGTTCGAGAGACCAATCGATTTGAGTTGTGAGGCCACCTGGGGGAGGACCAGAAACAGTTTTTGCCGAGTTACTGTAGTGAAGTATGGAGGTAGCTGTTAATACTTGAGATGTAAATCGTGTTGAAGCAATGATATAATAGTCTTGTGGTGGTTGATCAGCAGTGACCAATACAGAGTAACTCTGCCCTAAATGAATGTCGAGGGAATCATAAGTGTTTTGTAATGTGTGGATTCCTTCCACTTCAACTAGCTGCATCTTATGACCTTGAATTCGGAAATTGATGGAAGTTGTGAGTCCAACATTTGATATCCGGAATCTGTATGTCTTGCCTGCCAAATAAGGAAGAAAATTGTAATTAATATTGTTGAGCATGACTCAAATTCACAGAACTCCTAATTTATCGCTGGAGTTATTGTGTGCAGTTTATTTATCAGTTTTCTTTAGAATCGGATTTGCTGTTCTAACAAATATCCTTATCATAGAATCAATCTTCAAGAAAACAAAATGCTTGAAGTTGTTGAAATGTACCTTGATCAACTGTGAATGTGTAAGCATTAGAACCGCGACCATTGATGATAAGTCCATCAGGTAAAGGAAGGTCACTTCCATTGTCTAGAATGGCCTTAAGATCCTGAAAATAAGAAATAAATATAATTACAGTTTAGGTGAGATATCACAGATATTGCACACTATTTCTCAAATGGGAACTTATTCGTGGAAGTCATTGAATTGAAAACAGCGGACTCGGATCACACATTCACTAAATCAAATTTAAACGATCTCAATCATTGATTTAAATCGGACATTTGAGATCATTAACTGTGTGACACGAAATATGCATCCTTTTTGAAGAGTAAAGCTACTTACAGTATGATTTCTGTTGTACCAATCTCCTGCCAATATGGTGAAATCGTTTGATGGAGGAGGAAAAGGTACCGGAATCATAGGACGGCTGTTAATTTTGATGCCACCATAACCACCTGCAGCCTTGTGAAATGCAAGGGAGGGAAAGTAAAAGTAGCTACCAATCTGATCCTTTACTTGAAGAACATAAGTGAAGTTCTGCCCTGGTGAAATTGGACAGTTTGTGCCATACACTCCATCTTGCCATGAATTCCTCCTCTGCTGCACTCCATTCCTATTAAGAATCATCACATACTCATAGCATTAGTCTAACACTCAAATAAAGCCACATAAATAATAATAATAATAATAATAATAATAATAATAATAATAATAAGTTTTTCTCTAGTAATAATAATAACTCTAAAAGTAACTAACTACAAAACTATAGTTATTATTCTGTAGCTAATACTTTAAACAAAAAACTAAACAAGAAAGTTAGAAGAGAGAGTAAACTAACCAAGAAATAAGGAAAGGTTGATCCAAGCTATTGAAAACACTAACAATCAAGTTATCATTAGTGACAGATTCAATCTGTGGTCCTGGAAACTGCCCATTTATCAATATCCCCTGCCATTTCACAAACCAAATATAATCACTATATATTTCACATTTTTAAAAAATAAGAACCACAAAGAAAAATAATTTAGAAAACAATATAAATAACCTGTTGTTTAACTCCAAGAGGATAAATATCTCCATAGGTAACATTCCAAGTATAGAACCTATAAGGGTCTTCCCCATTTGAACTTGTCACAAAAAGCAACACTATCAACAAAAATGAGAGAAACCCTAGTCTCATTGAGTACTCCATTTCTTCAACTACACTTTTATTTTATTTTTTCTTCTATTGCTCTAGAGTTTTTTTTATCAAGCTATGAGATATAAGGTAATGTTATGCTCTGTCGGTGTAATAATGAGAGAGAAAAGGAGAGGATGCTTCATTCAACATGAGTAAGTAATGGACCAATCTTCTGTGTATGAGCTGTATGTATTTCAGTATCTTATTCTTTGGAATGTGTGTGACATGACACAGTTATAGAATTGAATAATACAAAAATAATAATATATTAAAGTTTTTCCATAAAAGTTGAATGCACTGAAATGTCACATACCAAGAATGGTATAACTGTGTGAGGTCATTTTCTTTGTCATGAAGGAAGCATGGATGAGGAGCGAGGAGGACTAAATAAATAATAATGAAGCTAAAACTTAGATTTAGTAGAAACATCCAATGATTAGTTTAATCTGAACTTATCTTTCATCATTGAATTTGAATTTTGTTATTATTTATTTGGTCCTCAATGGAAAATACTCCCTCCAGTCTCAAATATAAGAAAAGATTTTTTTTTTAGGTTAATTGAGTAGTTAATGTATCTGATCTACATTGTAAAGCAGATACATTAATTATTCAATGAACCTAAAAAAGGAATCTTTTCTTATATTTGAGACCGGAGGGAGTAGGTATGTAGCACAATTGTGTAAAGGTAGCTACTAATATGAGATTATATCTCAAATTACTGTGAGGTCAAAATTAAATTTGGCTTATTTTCTAAAATGCTACTATAAGCTAGTGATTAAACATGAAGTGGAATAATAATTGATGATAATCTTTCTTTTTTTTTTATGAATGATTATGAAGATCCTATAAACAAGGTTCATTTTAACAAAAACAAATCACTTGTTAGTTCTGTTAGCATAATCTCAAAAACAATTAAGAATATCAAGTGCATGTACGACATTGCGCAACCCAGCTGCAACAAAAAAATTGTGGGGGTGTAATTTGATTGTTAGAACTCTACATTAGTTTTTAGTGGACATTATTTTACAACATATTATTGGTCAAGGTGAAAACAATGAAGTGGCAACCAATTGCAATGTAATAATTTTTATTTTTTTTTGGCAAAAAAAAAATGATGCATGGAGCATCATTCAAAATTCAATAAACAAAAGAAAAGAAATACAATAAAGAAAAAAGGGAACTAGGCCAAAACTTTTTAACAGGTAACAAATCTATAATTAGGTAACCCCATCCTATTTTTATTGTATTCCCCCTAATTGAATCAGGGATACTATCAAACCAAACAAAATCATTAAGAGAGTAATTGAGACCTAAGTTAGTTAAGTCATCGGCACAGGTGTTACCCTCCCTATATACATGAGAATAAACAAAGTTAATATTCTTTAAAAAAAACATAGTAATTGCAATGTAATAATTGTTTTGTTTCTTTTTCTTTTCTTTTCTTTTTTTACAATAAAAATAGTTTTATCAGGATCTAAACTCTGCTGCAACTTTAAATGTTGTAAGATCCGAGAAAAGGAAACTAATAAATGAAATACCAACCCAAATAAAACAAAACCCAATAATGCTCATATCATTTCTCCTCTTGCTTCTTCTTATTTAAGGCGAGTTTTAGCATGGGGCAGTTGTGAAATTGCCCCATCTTAAATCAGTTTTGTTTTATTTGCTGTTACATGTACACCTGCATTTTATAGTTCAATTTATAGCCCTACTTAATTATAATTTGACTCAAATTAATTTACTTGTAAATACGTTATTTTTTAATCTCCCGTTTAAAAATCTATAAGTCCAACTGATTCTCAATAATTTTTTAATTTGAAAACACAGACATGTTTAAATCTGGGCTAAAAAAATATGACGTAAATATATATATTTACTACATTATTTATAAAGAAATAAATTTAGTTTGTATCTAACTTTGTAATATTAATCTCTTCCACAAAACATTTTAATATTAATTAGGGTTAAATACATTTTTTGTCATTATAAATATATCGAATTTTGTTTTTAGTTCTTCTAAAAAAGTGACATGTTTTTGTCCCTTCAAAATATTTTAGTCCCCATTAAATTAAAATTAAAACTGATATATTATAAATAAATATGGCTATAAATTGTAATATAAAAATGCAGGGTGTATAACTAACATCAAATAAAACAAAATTGATCTAAGATGGGGCAATTTGACAACTGCCCCATGCTAAAACTCACCCTTATTTAAATTTAAATTCTCAAATTCAAAAACATTAAAACCAATGTATCTCATTGTTTGCAAAAATGCCTTCGTTTTGCTATAATGGTTAAAATTTACAAACCTAATTAAAATAATGAGTAATTTATCATTCCGTGTGATGAACGGACACTTGAATGTTGATCATCTCTAATTGTACAACAAAATTTATGATTCAGAGTCACAAAATATAATGTAAAAGACTACAGTACAACAAGGGCAAAATTTAAAGACTAACAACACAAACAAATGTATCATAAAGGATCAATTTGAAAAATAACACTTAAAAGACCAATCAAAATTAAAGGTAAAATCTAAAGGACTGCATGTGTAATTTTGTCAAGAAAATACATCATGTTTTAAGTGATCAGTAAGAAATTCAAAAGTTCAGCAAACTTTATCACAACACCAAGATATATAATCTATCACAGCAATAATTAAACATCAATATAAAATTTATTACATTCTGTTCCAAAGATCGTTCTGGAAGGTAAAACTCATAATAAGTACTATTACAATGATGAAGTACAAAATTAAACTAAAGCCGTGACCAAGTAGACTGATCAACATTTTTGATTAATTCAGCAAATACAAAAAGAAAACAAAGTCAAATTTGAAGTTGTCAAGGGGAACTCTCTTCAGCAACAGCTCAAGAAAATAGGACCTCACCAAATACACATTTGGTAGGTTTATATCCTTGGACCGTACAAGAGGGTATCTTAGTTTAACTGATTCTGACCATTTTCATTGATGAGCTTTATTAAAAGCCATCAATGAAATTTGATATATGCTCCAACAGTTATCCATCACAACCTGTGTAAATAGAAACATGTAAAATAAAATTAGATGCATTTAATTTGTACACGTCGACAACCTAAATATTTTTTACACATACATCCAATCAAATCACGCTACGTAGATATTTGTAGAGATATTTTAGAATTAGCATATAAAAATGTGTGGTGTGATTTGATTGAATGTATGTGTAAAAAGCTTTAAACTGCAAGTGCATAGAAATTAATCTCAAATTAGATTGTCTTCAAGATCTATATAAGAATCACCAGAAAATAAGGATATATTTATTTTCAAAGAAAAACATTTTCAGTTTCCATTTTTTTAAAAACTATGTTCATTTTAAATTACTAACAATGAGATGGAAGACTCGTGTAATAAACAATTGTGATAGAGAGAAAATGGAAGGCAACTTAGAAAACAAAATGCATTTTTAGAAACAATGAATAATTGAATATGGTGTTTTCACATTTTTAAAATTTCAGAAAAAATATTATATCAGTTTTAGAAAATTATAAAAGAAAAATATTTGATCTATACTATCTTATATGTCTTAGGTAAGTTAAAAATGAAAACAGGATATCATGAAAAATAAACGGGGCTAGAAGCTCATAATACATGTGTAGTTACCAACCAATATATTTACCTTGAAGAAGCAACACCAAGATGCATAGAGCAGCAACATGTAATATTCTATAGTCCTTCTGCTTAGAGAAATTAAGCAGTGGTTGATAGTTTCTTTGTATGCAGCTGCTCCATATTGATGAACACCATTTAATTGAAACATTTTTGTAAGCAAAAACACTACACGAGGTTTGATTAATGACTTGCATGAAAGGCTTCATTAGACTGCTAGGTTGGGCCCAAGGCCCGTCATGGTGCTATCTCCACTGCACAAGCCAAGATGCACATTCCTAGTTGAAACTATTGACAAACAGATTAATTAGTCTGTAGGATCTGGCTTTGCCAAATTCTTTAATGAGGCACTGATAAATTATTACAATGAATCCACCTTTTGTTGCTCTGAGAACCAAACATCTCGTGTCTATATTTATACTTATTTATTATACAGTTTTTTTTTTTTTTTG
>Ga0228711_1008882_pt1 | contig 13867 bp, 10 predicted proteins | sample MedpolnodulmetaG_2_FD_177996 | JGI IMG/M metagenome (GOLD analysis project Ga0228711, IMG submission 177996) | Root nodule microbial communities from Medicago polymorpha collected in Santa Monica, California, United States - brown nodules | ecosystem: Host-associated > Plants > Roots > Nodule...
AGAAAAACACAGAAAGAAAAAAAAAAAACAAAAAAAAAACTCGTTATCTTCAATCTCTTTGATTTCTTCAATCTTCGTAGCAAAATCGAAGTCTCCAATTCATCGAAATTCGTTACGATTTACGATTTTCCGATGGATTTGGACGATTTCCGATCTATATTACACACGGCGGGCGTTGACGTCTGGATGTTCATCGACACGGCGATCTCCGTCGCTTCGCAGGATAACGCCGGTGAGCTAAAGAGGAAAAGAGACGGAATCGTGGAGCGTCTCTACGCTGCCACGACGGAGGGTACTCCGATGTGTCAGAATTGCGACGGAGGTCAACGTCTCGTGACAAACGATAACCAAATCAAGAAAGAGAACAGTCCTAGCCTGAGTCCGGAACGACAACCGCGCCGCGGCGGAGCTTCTTCTCCTCCGACGCCGCAGTCTGAAGGAAACGACGACGGTGAAGATGAGGAGATAGATCCTTACGGTGGTTTGTTTGATGATGAACAGAAGAAGATTCTAGAGATTAAAGAGCTTCTAGAAGATCCTCATCAGGTTTGGTTTTGTTTAATTAATGTTAATTTAAATTCTAGTAAATTTAAGTATTAATTATTAGAAATGAATGAAAATTTTGTTCTAATTTTTTTTGTTTTTAATTTTAATTTTCAGTCTGAAGATACTTTGATGGAGTTGCTACAAAATCTGGTGGATATTGATATTACATTCCAAGAGTTGAAGGTGATTGATTATATAATTTTTTGCTTTGAAGTGGTTATTTTCAACGTCTCTGTGAATTGTTTTTTGTTGATGTTGTGTTTTTGATTCGTGCAGGAAACTGACATCGGGAGGAACGTGAATCAGTTGCGAAAACATCCTTCAAGCGATGTTCGCCGATTGGTGAAGCTACTTGTCAAGTAATTGAAGACACATGCTTATAATTTTTTGAAGAAATTAATGTTGTTTTTTTTTTAGCATTGGTTGAGTTTGTGAATTTTTTTGATTATGTGTAGGAAGTGGAAAGAAATTGTTGATGACTGGGTGAAGCAGAATCCACAAAGAGGGAAAAGCACTCTCATGGGTAATGTTAATATTTTTGGGAGTATTTGTCAAAGAGTTAAAAAGTAGAAGTTAAAGGAGTTGGAATATTCGTGTGAAATTCGTTAATGGTAATTAATAGTATTCAACATTTGCAGCTGATGGAGACTCTCCTTTGCAGAAAACCACCCCAAATGGGCATAATCATCAGGTCAAAGAAATCTTTTATTCTATTTGCTTTTGAAAAGTTGAAGCAATTAAGCTTGCTAATGTTGTGTTTTATTAGTTTATGCAGATTCCTGATTTTGCGTACTCTCCAAATCCACACAGTGAGAATAGCATCTGATTCAAATATTCTTGTAACCTTGTTGATGCCTTTTGTTTGCATTTGGTTTATATGCTTTTTGTTTGCTGACACAGATGGGAGCTCTGGTTCCGACCGTAACACCTCCGAAGCTGAACCAAAACCAAAACCTAAATCAGTTCCTCGCAAAGACCCACCTCCAAAACCAAGGCCATCACCCCCAGTTACCGCCCCTACCTCTGCTCCTCAAAGTGTACGGTTTTGATTTTTTTTGTTAAAGTTTGTTGTTGGAATGTTTATGCATGTGAATGTCCCCTAGTGTTAACTTTGTGAAGTGATGTCTGACATAAAATGCTGAATGATTGCAGAGACAGAGAGAACAGAAAGAGAGCAATTTTGATGCAGAGAGGCTTGCTGCTGCAAGAAAACGGCTTCAAGCAAACTACAAAGAGGCTGATAATGGTTGAAATTTTGTTTCTAAAAGTTTCATTTTCATGCTAGTTTTCTCTGTATATATAAAACTGACCTAAATTTTTGTGTGTTGTTTATAGCAAAAAAGCAAAGAACAATTCAGGTGATGGACATACATGAGTTACCTAAGTCAAAAGCAAAGAGTGGTTACTTTGCAAAGCACAAAGGTGGTGGCAGTTCTCAAGGAAGGCAGCACTGGTGATACAATGAATCCATTGTTCATGCAATTTCTCAAGTGTAGAAAAAGCTTGTGCTGTGCTGTGCTGTGGGGGATTGGGATAATATATGTCCTCAAACGTGTTCATCCCTCTGGATTTTTTTCCCTCGCTATAAACATATTTTTTTCTTGTGGTTTTTATTTACTTAAATTAAATAATCACTGAAGAAAAAAATTCTCCTCAACTTGTTCGTTTTTGAAAGGGGGACTTATCGAACCATATTTTGTTGGTTTGTTGAGGAACACGTGATTTCTTTTCAGGAAACAAGATAGGGATGGAATGGGGATGACAAATGTTTTTCGTTTATTAAGATATGAAAATGGCAATTTGATTTCAGCCTTTTTCATTTTTTGAAAGATAACAAAGTCAAGAAATAATCATATTTTCTTTCTGTCAAAAAAAAAAGAAAACGAAATAATCACATTTGACCATTTTACTAATAATGGATGGCGGGAAGTACATGTTTGCACTTTGCAATTAATGATATTTTGGGTTCCGAGGTCGATGCCGCGTAAGTTTACACTTACGAAAGACATTGTCTCGTTGTCTTGCACGAGTCCCTATGACTCTTTTTTCTTATTTTTGATTTACCTCCTCTTTCGGATTGGTATTTCATTTTGAAAAAAATTAGAGATTGGGGATTAATAAAAATAAAAATCAAGCTAAAGTTGGTTTTTTTTAAAATAATTTTAAAATGGTCGCTGAATATATTTTTGTTGGAAACAATCAAATTTTTTGACAGGTTGAATAGGTGAATTTGCCTAGTTGCTCAATTAAAAAACAAAACGTGCTGCATTCTGCTTCTGCATGTGATAATCTAAAGCAGCTATCGTCTTGTCCTTGAGCTAGTGAACTAACCTGTGTGATGCAAAGTTAAGTTTATCTCGGATTGATTGTTAAAAATTATGTAACGATTAAGTATATTTATCAAATGTAATTGTTTCTTTTTTTGTTTATTAAGATACAATGGCGTTATGGTATATTTTTTGTTTAGAGGAAAATGAAATATCACAAAAAATATAACAATGGCGTTCCAGTATATTATAAATAAATTTGTGTAAAATATAACAATAATATCCAATGGAGTATTTATTTTTGTTGAGTTTAGACTAAAATTTTCACGAACAAAGCTAGCTAGCATGATAATAAGAGTTGAGTAACCAAAAAAAAAAAAAGTTGCATGATAATGCTAAATAAATTGGTGTCAAACACCTGGATGTTCTAAATATATAATCCAATATTGGCCATTGCAAAGTATTTAGTCGGTTACTTTTTTCAACTCAAAAACATTAGATTGTAAAAAAAAAGTTTAATTCACTACACACTGGACCTGAATAGTTAAACCTTACGTATTATTTATTGTTATAATAAAAGCAAACCATAAATGTTTCTTTTTGTCCATTTATTCATGTCTCACTTGGATATTTGAATGATTTTACATGAACTAAGAAGAAACCATAAATGATTTTCATATTTAGATTAAAGTTTTAAGGGGTTTAGCTGAAATTTCATAGATGTTTATCATTTCACATCATTAACTTGTACAACACATTTATAGTACGTCCCATTGCCATTTTTTAGTCCAAAAATACAAGAGAGGGACCAAAGTTGTATGATTTTAAAGTTCAATAACTATTATATTAGCTCTTTTTTATTAGATGGTTTAGTGGTTAGAAATTCAATTACTATATGTGAATAGTACATATAGTCAAACTCCGACATGTAATTTAAAATAGATATAATATTAATTACAGAGTAAAAACAATAAAATAGAGTTCATTACAGTTTTCATCCTCATATTTTCACTGATTTAATGAACTTTACCAAAGAACGAATGATTCGGGAGAACCCAAGTTCCAATCATGGGTGGAACAATTATTCGTTAGACTTTACTTACCTTTCAACTGAACTCCAAATTACCAAACCCTCTTCCCCTAAGAATTGACAGGTTAACACAAAATAAAATAAAATCGTACATATATACATGTGATCATACTATTAGGCAAGTAAGTGTCGGAGCCTAAAGGGAGGGTCTCGAATACATGGGTGCCCTTTATGGATCCATCTTTGATTTATGATGATGATAGATACACAAATATTTGATAAAGATAATATAGTAAAAGTGATATTCTCTCTTTGTTATTCATATTCTTTTAATTTTGTTTGATATTAAATTAAAGATTAAAATGAAACTTATTAGTTATAATAGGATTGAGAGTTAAAAATTGCCTAAATCATATAGTTTGATCCTTGAAAGTGAAACACATTGTTATACCAATCATTGACTCATACGGAAACATAAATTAATTTTCTACTTTACAATCAATTAGTCATTTTCGTCTCTGAAATTAAACAAAGATGTTAACCCTTTAAAAACTCTGGATGTGAACATTCTGAAAGATAATTGGCTTGCCGATATGTCGTCGGTGGATAAAAGTAAAAAATAAATAATTTTTTCCTCTTTAAAAACCCCAAATTTGATAAAGAGGAACTCCGTTTTTTTTATTTGTTATGTTCCTTCATTTACTCCAAAAACATTTAGCATTACACTTTCAATGATAAAAATGGTGGTTTACCTTGTTATAAATCATAACTGAAATAAATATTGAAGGCTAACTGAATTATTGAGTGAATTTATTCTCGATTTTCTATTTTGGGGATTGGGATGCATGGAATATTTGTGATTTGTAATTTGAGAAGGAACAAAAATGCTGAGTAAGAACTAAGAAGAATGCACTGCACTTCTAAGTTTTACGTTGACTTTTTTGGGAAAATCAAGTATTTTCGTTTTATTTTTATTTGTCAATGGGAAATAAAAAGCAACAAGGAAAAAAAATTACAAATGACCCGAATATCAGCCAAACAATAGCTTGATAAAGAAGACATAATATCTTAGGATTATCCGGAGTCAATGAGAAAGTGAAGCATCCAATTTAGCGATCTAATCAACTGAAGAGTTTCCTTCACCCAAGGTATAAAGCAACACAATATCCCAATCTCTCAGTATAAAAGTACAAATCTTATCAATATGAAGAGAGTAAGGATGAGTACGTTGAGCCCCGTCCTTGATAAATGTTAATAGAGTTTGACAATTTAACTCACACATGATGTTCGTAAAACCAAGATCTCAAGTGATCTACGACCCAAAAAAAATAGCACGATGTTAATCACTAATATTAGTAATATGACCACAACTCCCTGCAAAACCAGAAATTGAACCACCAACCAAGTTTTTGAAATGACCCCCAAAGACTGATATGTCAGAGTTATATTTAGATATACCATCAACAATAACTTTCATCACATTATCTGGAGAGGGTGCTAAGAAACCAACCTAGGAGAACGAATAGAAGTAGGGCCACCCAAAACCTTGGTGGAATTATAGAAAGAGTAGATTTGGCTAAGAGTATACTTCCGAGAGTGACTAATGTCGAAGAAAGCTTCATCATTTCTAGATTTTCAAATAAACCAACATCCAATGAGCAAGCAAGAACTTTTTTTAGATGGTTACATAAATCTTAAACAATAAATGAAGATCATCTTCATAAGGACCACTTTGGAAATCAAACCCGAGATTGTGCCAAACCTGCCTAGCCTTTGGAAAATAACACAACAAATGTAAAATAGTTTCCGATGAAGCACCACATCTATAACAAGAAGAATCCAATGATATATAACTTGAACTTACAAATCCAAGACCAACTCATAACCTCCTTCGGATCAGGTCATGGTAAAAGGATTTGCCAATAATATGTTGATTCGGTGTTATTGGCACCCGAATTAGATGGATCCCACACAACGGTGTCATCAGATTCATCATCAGTGAAAACACTCTCCATCTCCATTTTAACATCATAAAAAAAGAGGCTTGGATATTTGATCAGAATTCCACACCCTCCGGATAAATTTTGAGCAAGATAAGAAATTTGTTCCCAAAGACGACCATAACGATGCCATTTATCATACAAAATGGAGATATCACCTATTCCCACACACATAATAAATCCCAGACTAAGAATAATTTCCATGTTAACAATAAAACTCCAGGAATATGAGTCTCCATTACCATCCATTGCCTGAAGGAGGTGGTAATAATTCCTCGTGAGTAGCATAGCCATATTCACAGACCTTGCTCTTCTAGTACCAATAATGCCTCCTCTTAGAGGAGATTGGGTAAATAGTATTCCAATTAATCCAATGACTTCTATTACCACCCCCAAACAAATTTTCTAATGCTAGACTCAATTTTGTGGCATATATTTTCTAAGAGTATCCACAATAGAAGAGTCTCAAACATTTAAGACACAATACCTATTTAGGTACCTCTATCAGAGAGAAAGTTTTTGGGAGTCCTATAAAACTCATAGTCTCAAGCAAGCATCTCATTCTTAAGTGAGACCCACATTATTTTCTATTAAATAATCATGCTTGCACACATTTTTTTAATAATAAGTGGGACACATATTTTTCTAATATTAAAAAATTGAAATGTAATGATATAAAGTTATTGAAAGTTGATTGGTGTGTACCTATTTAGGTACCTCTATCAGAGAGAAAGTTTTTGGGAGAGACTCATAGTCTCAAGCAAACATATCATTCTTAAGTGAGACCCACATTATTTTCTATTAAATAATCATGCTTGCACACATTTTTTTAATAATAAGTGGGACGCATATTTTTTTAATATTAAAAAATTGAAATGTAATGATATAAAGTTATTGAAAGTTGATTGGTGTGTCCTATCAAAGAAATTTGTGTGAGATACTGACTTGGAGGAATTGCGTGCTTATTATGTATTATCATTAAATAATTATAAATGAGTTATATACGTGTACATATCAGATTTGTTAAATATCCTAAAATGGATATCTTTACTGTGGATGGTCTATCAGCCAAAGGTTATGCATAATTAGATGAACAAAGTTCAAAGAATGGTTTCACACGAGGTTCTTAACCTTCTAAGGCTTTTAGTGTTCCCACTAATGTCCACTTTGTTTGTTTTTTCCTTTTTAACTCCTCTACCAAATAGTTCACCATTCTATTATATCAAAGTCCTCTCCTCCAAGGTAAGTGCCTCCGGCAGTGTCTTTACCTTCAAAGATTTCAACTTTAATTATGAGCATAGTTAGTTCATTGATTATCCAAATTACATTAAGGTTGGCAATTGCTCCAGCAAATGCATTCTTGACAGATGATTCCAAAACTGCCTCTTCAATCTCTCAAATCTTTATGAAGACCTTAGACTGAAATAGTTGGATCATTCTGAATAAGTTTAAAGGGCCATAACATTAGATCATTTTGGATAATTGGATCACTATAGTTCCTTGACATCGAAGACATGTCCAATGTCTGAAATGTGTTATTGTTCGCCACCGACATGATAGCGATACATGCGGCTATACTTTTAATCACTTTTTTTTTCAGTGTCAGGGTTGTGTCAAATGTCTATTAGTTAATTGTGCATGATGATCTCATTCAGATTAGTTTGACCCTACCAAATAGCTACACGAGTAGGTTGTGCCAAGGTCAATTCCAATTGCAGGCCCCTCGTATTTTTTGGCCATTCACTTCAGAAGAAGAAGAGAAAGAGAGACATATCATTGTTGAATGATTCAGGTTTGTTTTAATTTCCATGAAATGGATTATGAAAGTTATCTGAACGTGTCGATGTTAATATTAAAGGTTTTGTGACTTCTTATACTGTCATAATTGCCACATTAGATCAAGCGTTTGAATTAAGATTACTGTTAATGAGAATATTCACACATCTTGGCAGCCCTGCTACTTACGGTCAATGTTTTATATTTGATGTTCAGTTTCTATATAATTAAGAGAATGAATTAATGTCACTTCCCTGTAATCAAGCATATAAACATGATGTGGCAAGTCAATTCATAAAGCTCTAGAAAGGTTTCAAGTTTCAACCACATATCAACAAAAAATCACAAAGATTATTTAGTCAACACTAGAATAGAGTCTGAGAAGGATTAGATCATAAAGTATGCTTTGAAGGATGCTACTAAAACTAGAATAGAGTTAGCATGGTTTATAATACAGAAACCAGAAGGAAAAAAAAAGTTGCATGTGAAACACAAACATTAACATAAACTTCAATGCTATTAGATAATGATAATAAAACTAAAGGTCTGCATTCAGCACTTTCAAAAGCAAGACATCACTTTAAATCTTATCCAAGAAAAATAAAATTATTAGCCTTGGATATAAGGTGTTTCGACATGCTCTCCAGCTCCTCCAGATGACCCTCAAGAACATCTATTTCTTTCTCTTTGTTATTCTTATCAAGCATTCTTCATGCTGTAAACACATGAATCTAATGCACACATTACCTTGGCCCTTATTAAAAATTGTATATCTTCCACACAGTATTTCTCAGCTTCTTTAGTCATTTTTTCAATGTCGAACATTGACAACCTGTCTTTGTTGTTAGTAATGGTGATTGCGTTCATATTGCCTGTAGATATTTCCCTAGCAGTAACAGTTAGGATGCCATTTTCATCAATCGAAAAGCATACCTCACAGGGCTTGCCACGGGGACCTGGAATACAAGGAAGTGTAAATGAACCAAGCAGATTATTGTCAGTAGCTCGTGGTCTCTCACCCTCATAAACAGGAATAAAGACAATGCGCTGGTTATCATCGATTTGTCTTTGTGACAGGTATGGAACTGTTTCTTGGAATCACCACACTCATGATACTTTCAAATGTTATTGCAATGCCAAGTGACAATGGGGTAACATCTCGTAGCACCAAGTTGGGGACATTCTTAAATCCTTTGCTCAAAATAGCAGCCTGAACAGCTGCACCATAAGCAACAGCTTCATCTGGGCTGATACCCATGAACAATTCCTTCCCCTTGAAAAATTCTAGCAGTAAATCCTGCACTTTTGGAATCCTAGATGACCCACCTACAAGAACAATATATCAGCAATATCACTCGTGTATATCTTTGAATCCCTGAGACAATTGTCAACAATATTCATACACTCATTGAAAAAATCCATGTTAAGTTCCTCAAATTTGGCACGAGTGATTGATGAAGAAAAGTCGATTCCCATAAATAAAGCATCTACTTCAACAGTACCGCCACCCAAGGTGGCTTATAATTCGAATATATCACCTTTAATTGTGAGGATAGACACATCAAAAGTACCGCCACCCAGATCAAAGACAAAAATATTTCGGTTACCATCACAGTCATTTCTCTTGTCAAGGCCATATGCAATAGCTGCAGCAGTAGGTTCATTGATTATCCGAATGACATTAAGACCAGCAATAGTACCAGCATCTATGGTGGCCTTTCGCTGAGAATCATTGAAGTAAGCTGACACAGTAACAACGGCATTCTTGACCGGCGACCCCAGATATGCCTCCGCAACCTCTCGCATCTTTGCAAGCACCATAGAAGATATTTCCTCAGCACAAAAGTGCTTCTCTTGACCCTTGTACTTAACAGTAATCATAGTTTGTCATTAACACCAGAAACAACCTTGAATGGCCACAACAATATATCTCTTTGAACAACCGGATCACTAAACTTCCTACCAATTAACCTCTTAGCATCTGCAAAAATAACATTAATTGTAAATTCCCATCATTCATTTATCCAGCTAAAATAGCAATTGTATACTAGTAATGAGGGTTTTAAAAAAGTGTTTTGGATCATGTAATCAAGAATCTTTATACAACTGCATTTGAGTAGTTTCTTTAAAAACCATCTTCAATACATGATTTTAACCATGATAAACAAACATTGATATACATTATTTTTAAAAGAAATCTCTAAATCATTTACATCAAAAGCAATTTTTTTCAAACCAACAACAAAAGAAACCTAAATACATTCATGAAGCAGTAGATAATAGAAATAGAAATTTACCAAAGATAGTGTTTTCAGGGTTAGTAGCAGATTGATTCTTAGCAGCATCACCAATCAACCTTTGCTCATTGTTGAAAGCAACAAAAGAAGGTGTTGTTCGGTTTCCTTGATCATTGTGAATAATCTCAACTCTTTGGTGTCGATCAAGCCACACAACAACACAAGCATTCGTTGTTCCAAGATCTAGTCCGACAGCACGTCCTTCGTATTCTTTATCCATGATCTTTCTTCTTTTGATGGAATCCATGAAAATAAAAGGTGAAAAATAAAAACTCAAGTCAAAATAATAGGAAGAAGAAAAAGTTCTAGGGTTTTTTTGTTGTTGTTGAAAGTAAACTTTATTAGGGTTTCTTAAACGGAGAAACTAAAGCGTGTCCTTCAGAGTGGCGCGTAGTATCCGAATGAGAAATGGTGAATGTTACGGAAGGAAATTCGTTACAACCGCACTACCCGTATATTGAAATTTGATAATTAACAAAAATTGATAATTGATCAATTCCATGGAAAATTGATTATTGAAAAATTGAAAATATCATTTTTCTTTTATCAATATTGAATACAAACATGACAAAATGTGTCACTTTAACAATTAATTAACAAATAGAAGTCAACAAATATTAAGTTGCATAACTGTATTTGACACAATACATGAGTGAAATAGGCACTAATAAACCGTTATTTTGCTTTCTTTCAATGTTTTTTCGTTCCTCTTAAAAAAATGTTCCTTGGTTTGTAAAATACAAAAATTAAATGAATCTCTATCCCTATCTCTATTATAAACATTTGCCTTTATTATTTTTGAAGAGTACACATGTCATTTTAATGTTCAAAGTCTCATTTAATGCTCTTCTATGTTGTAAAAAATATTTATCTTAAACTAGTTTGAGAAATGTGCCTTGCACGGGAATTTTTTTGTATATATTTTAAATTTTGTTGGTAAAACTTGATACACAATTAAAAAAGTAAAAATACATGTATACTTTATATATAACGGAAAATTTTTCAAGTGATTTTTTATGTCATCGTTATCCTTAGTTTAAATTAGTTTATCATTTTAATAATATTTTTTAAATTATATTATTAATGTTATTATATTTTTTTTTATCTAATTTGTCAAAATTATTCTTTTTATATTTGAGTGTAACATAAAATCTCTAGTTTGATTAAAAAATGATTGGGCTCAACTGGTTAAATGAGTTTTTCCAAAGGGCAAGTAATTGTTAGAGAGAAACCAAGTTTGATTTTTAGATGAAACAATCTTTGACCATACTATATTTAGTTTACGGTCGAACTTCAGATTACCAAAGTCTTTTTTATTTTAGGGTTAACACCTAAAAAAAGGGTGACATTAACACATGATTTTTTTCCTTCCAGAAACAATCTCATTAAACATGTTTGTATATTTTAAAGTTGTGTCTAGTAGTATGATATTCTCCCATGTTCTTTACAGCATTAAACAAATTCCTAATACAGACAACACTTTCTCTCAACTATTTTTCAAATATGTATAGGAGCGTTTTTTGATTCTTGAGAAAATTTTGATAAAAAAAAAATGAATTAAAGACTGTTTTTATGAAACAACTTTAATTTTTGGTTGACACCCTTGTTGAAAACCATGATAATAAAATTTGCATTGATAACCCTGCAAACAAGATCAAGATTTGCAACCATTTCTTCACCAAAAATGGAAGAAAAACGAGATGGAGGATAAATGGGCGAGCGGGAGTTAAGGTGAGCTTAGAGGAATTATGACTCAAAAAGAAGAGGAAAAACAAAAAAGAAAGTATTCAAAGGGAGAAAGAGGGTCGCCATAGCCACAACCCACAAGAGTATTACAGACTAGTCACTAACCACGTACGTATTAGCTTACAATACACCCTAAAAAAAAAAATATCCTGATAAGATGCTATATTAGATGGATCCCATATTTTCATCCTCTAATAAACAAAGAAGAGGAGAGAGGGATATAGAAAGGTAAAAACTAAAAACAATAGAGAGAAGATGTATCGGGTGGGTGGAAGGAGTGTCCACCACTATTTTTTCTTATATGTAATCTGTATAGATATATCTAAAAAAAAAATTAAAACGAAAAAAATGTACAAATATAAATAAGGAATTTTTCGACCAACGATTCTTTATTTCTACTAGCGGAAAGATGGGCACTATCGTGCCCGTTTGTCCGCTCTTGTGCTAACGCATGTGATTATTTTATTATGTTTTTTTGTATAATTTTAATTAAATTTTAAAATATTAATGGAAATTATTGATATATTGATTTATAAACAAAATATTTTCAAGGCATATAACAAAATTATTTATGAACTCAACATATTTTAGTTTGCCTGCATATAAAATAAAGATAAAATAATGATCTTTTATTGTTTATTTTAATAGTAATTAGTAACATCATAACATAAATGTATAAATGACATATTATGTAAAAGAAACATTTGCTTTAAACAAAATAATGATTTATTTAATAATTAAAAAAAAAACCACGGTTCTCTTTATATAAAAAAAAAAGACACACTATCATAGTTTGTATAAGCAAACCAGCAAAGTCAAATAATTCTTGAAATTAATCGTAAACAATTTGAATCATAATCACTTATAAACCAGCAAAGTCAAATAATCCATAAAATTAATCGACTTTGATTAGTTGTAACATAAAAGAAAAAGAAAAAGAACTTACATGTTAATTCTGAATTCTAATGCAGAGGGAGAGAGGTTGAGAAAAACTAAACAATGCGAAAACGAACTATGAACTGTGAGAACCCTACTTATTAATATTTAATGTTTAATATAGTGCTAACAAATCTTTTTTTAAAATATTTTGAGTCCTAATCTTTTTTTTAGACGATTTAAAGTCCAATCTTTAATAATATTTTTTGGTCACGTTTATTACTAATATTTTTTTTAGAGGATTTAAAGTCCAATCTTTAATATTATTTTTTGCTCACGTTTGTTACTAATATTTTTTTAGAGGATTTAAAGTCCAATTTTTAACAATATTTTTTGCTCACGTTTGTTACTAATCATTTTTTTAGAGGATTTAAGGTCTGATCTTTAACATTATTTTTTGCTCACGTTAGTTTCTAATCTTTTTTTAGAAGATTTAAAGTCCAATCTTTACCATTATTTTTTGCTCACGTTTGTTACAATTGATCAAAAGCTAAGGAAGAGTAACTTATATTAATAAAATAAAATAATATGGAAATACTGTTTTTTGTGTAAGTGATATGAAAATACTTGGGAATCTTTGTCGGTTGTATTGAGGGAAACAATACAGATGTGCAACATTTTTGTTGAGGGAAACACAGATGTACAACATAAAAGCGGCTGATAAAAAAGTAACATGAGTTTTGGTTTTATGCTAGTTTTTTGTGAGTTTGATATGTGGTTACAGAGGTAAAAGAGGGTTAACAGGGACGATTAGTGACATGGATTAGTAATCCACATGTTATTTTATAATTGACTAACAGTAAGAACAGTTCATAAGGAACTGTGTGTAAGTTTTTTCCTTAAATTAAATTTATTGTTAAATATTTGTAGCAGTTTTCTTTATATATAGTATAGATAACTCTTGTGTTTCTTCACAAAACAAACAAACTCTTATCTTCTCTTTATAATCCATCTGTCTACAATTGGAAGCACCATATAATCGGTTATAGAAGATCCAATTTGGTTATTGGGTAGTGTTAACTTGTGTCCTTATGGCATATGTTAAGAAACTTAAATGAATAAACATTCTCTAAAATTTTGTGCATTTAAATGATTAAAAAGTTAAATATTAAATGCAATGCACACATTCCAATAAGTTTTTTTTTTATATTTGAATCATTAACTTGTGCTCTAAGGCATAAGTTAACATTTCCCTTGGTCTTGTGCCTTTGGTTTGAGGGCATGATTTAAAGAGAATCAATGGACAACATTAACCACATAATAAATAAG
>Ga0228711_1008885_pt1 | contig 13863 bp, 10 predicted proteins | sample MedpolnodulmetaG_2_FD_177996 | JGI IMG/M metagenome (GOLD analysis project Ga0228711, IMG submission 177996) | Root nodule microbial communities from Medicago polymorpha collected in Santa Monica, California, United States - brown nodules | ecosystem: Host-associated > Plants > Roots > Nodule...
ATTAAATTTTTTTTTTATATATATATATATATATATATATATATATATATATATATATATATATATATATAATAAGTTGGATAAACGGTACAATATATAAGTTGGATAAAAAGTTAAAAAGACTTAAAAGTTCAGTTGAAAATAAAAAAAAGATGATCATAGAAATGGTTTGAATAACAACTTTAACAAACAATTTCTTGACCATCCGTAAATTGTATTGGCACTTTGAAGTTTATAAACCATATCATACTACTTTTTCTATCGATGTGAGACTATTTTTAGTGTCAGGCCTTCTCTTGATTATGTAAGCTTTAGAGAAAGAAAAAAAAAAAACATAAAAGAATAATTTAGCAGCAGATTATCCCTAAAGAATATCTATATTAATGGTACGTGTTCTATGAAAATACAAACTTAGTCCAACTAATTTTTCTTTTTTTATTGATTCGCTCGCTCAAACTCAACTCAAGATTTAGAAACCTGCTCTAATGCCAAAATTACTCAAAAGTCTAGAGAAATTCTACTCTTCACATCTAAAAAAAAAAAGAATACTCAACTTTAATTCAAACATGAATATAAAAACATTGAAAATTGACCTTATTTATACTAATTCTATAGATCAATTTTACAAATGAAAAGCAATTGAAATAGTAGCAATAATAAATGAAATGAAAAATAAATTTGTAAAATTGTGTCTTACAAGGTTAATAATAGTGGGTAGTGCAATATAAAGTGGCATTGGATATGTTTTTAGTTTGATGACAATATAAAGATACGAGTGCAAGTGTTGTTTCCTTGCACTGCTCTAGGGTTTATCCTTAGTTGGGTTTTAGCTGCATAATGTCCAATTATCCTTTTAGTTGTTTCCTTCGTTCTCATGTGTGTGGTTGTCTTTGTTAAGATTCTTAGGATTTAGGGTGTTAATTAGGATTAGTTAATCGTTACTTACAAGTTAGTTAGTGGAGTTTGAAGTTAGTTACACAATTGGTTAAGCCAATAAGTCCTATAAATATGGACTAGTATGTACTCATTTTGCATCTTTTATCAATCTATTCATTCTATAATGAGTTTCTATGAGTATCTCTCATATGAGCCTCATCAGCTATTCATATGATTGGATCAACTGAACAATTTCAGAGTATAGCCACTATCATACACACTCTTCTTAAATAGTCTAAAATAAGCATTATAATGGCTCAATTTTTGTAAATTAGTTTTTTAATTTGACATGAGTACATCACAGCTACATAAATCAAGATTGATCAACTTGTTTCTACTTCAAGTATTCTCCATCATCACTTGCTTCACTGCTGCGAAAGTATCTATAGTAAATGTACTGCGATATTATCTGTCACATATAGTTAAGGAACATTACTTTAGAAAATGTATCGAGATTAAGGCAAAATGGATAACATGATAGAAAAGACAGGAGAAGATCTAAATCCGAGAGCATCATTGTCAAAAATAGTAATAATCTGAATGCATAATATAACAAAAATTTGAATGTATAGGTAGGATACAAAAAAGTCTAGTGCCACGCAAACTGTGGCATCCAACAACCATGGCAAATTTGCTTTGATGCTTTCAAACTCAGTTGTTCGTACAAGAATACTGCATCCATATTCAACACAAAAAATTAATTAGGATCAACAATTTCACTTAATATTGGATTAACTATAATGCAAATTTATTTATATATGTACAAGGGAGATAGATTGGAACCTTCCCACGTAAGAGGTATTAGCAATCAGTGCAAAGACGAACATGAAAGGATTTAAGCCCTATAAAAAGAAATTAAGCACACATAAATCTTTTTTATATAACACATGTAATTCATAAAATACAAGGAAAGAAATGTTTAAGATTTGAATTGAATGAAAATATTTACCTCTACACTACCTCTTTTAATCTGATAATTAAACAAAAGTTTATCATCAATAATGAATAAACACATAATAAAACATAACAAAAGTGAAAAAGAACAAAATTAATTAAGGTTTGAGACTTACGTTCAACCATATTTGAGGAATTCTACTACATGTATATATAGCAGCCATGATCCATCCCAAATATTGTCCATATGTACTATGTACCTCGTTCTCCTGTCATATTGAACATTTAATTAGTACTAGCAAATGCAAATGAAGAGTGTGAATTAATTAAGGTGTACTAATCATACCTTAAGGAGTTTTATTCCAGTAAATCCTATGTATCCATATCTCATAGAATTACCCTTCAAGGGTAAGTTAATGGCTGTAGCTAGAAATGTTCCATAACGTCCCTGAAACGGTGCAAATAAGACAAACTCAATATTGTGTTAGTGTCAGAATATCAGGACAAAATTTGCAACACACTTAAAATAATAATTACTGTTTAAAAAAAAGAAAGACGTGTAGGTTCAGGAGACTCCATTTACTATAGAGCAATAATTGTATACTCCATCTCTTTTTGGATCATATTAACTAGTGATTGCTTCTGCACATTTGTTAAAGAAACAAAGAAAAAAAAGTAAATTGTGTAGTGAAATTTTTTTTTTTTTTACACTTTTAATTGGTTGGCTACGCAAATTCAAGATAGTTTTACTATATTTGGTTTTTTAACAATTACTTTAGAAGCATTTGTGAGCATTTTTTATTTTCTTAATACTTTAATCTATGAATTAGTACTCACACAGACATGGACACTTAACCGACAATGACAGGTCGATATTAAAAATAATTTGAGAAAATAAAATAATTAAATATAATTATATGTATCGGTGTCGGTTACCACGCATTTTCGATCAGAAGTCTCAGTTTAGGTTTTGATTTGTATTTGATATTTTTAAGAAAATATTTTGTTTTAATTTCTTAAAACTACTGCCCATGACTTAGTAGTCAGGATTTTTTTTGTTATTATATGATTCTCACAACACAAGTAGCATGTTTGAGGTAAACAAGTGAGGGACTCACATCTACAGAACGTGGTATGGACCAAGGCTTGGTTGTAGAGATGTTAGACGTAACTTGAGATGCTTCATCATCATCAGAAGAATCATGGATGAATTCCAAGGCTGAAGGACCACTTTTAGCAGCTCTTAGATGGGTAAACGAGGGTGGAGTTGCACTCCCAGCTAATGATCTTGCTGACCTGCATTATTTATTTGACTCAAAATAAATTAACTCCTAACCAAAGTTAGTCTTAAAAATTGAGAAAAATTAAGAAGGAAGTTTTGCATGATCACAAACATTTGAACACAATTCGTGCACTAACACACAAAAAAACATATTTTTTAATTATTTCAAAAATACACGTTGCTTTTTTCTTTTCTCTTTCTAACTTTACTAAGTATGTGAATGTGTCCAAATAGAGTGTCTAAATATTTGTGACTAACCAAATATTTTTTCATAATTGAAAGTAATTCATTGAATGTGATATGGCATGGAAATATCTAATTTTGTGGAAAATATAGGTTCATACATGTAGTAGTACTCCCCTCGAGCTGCTTCTTTTTGTGTACCATTGGGTATTGCAATCCCAGAATACTCTTGACTTGGTTTTGGATTCAAGGGTCTTTTCTCTTCTTCATCATCCTGTAAGATAATACAATTTCATAAGTAACTAACAAGGGTACGTAAGAGTGTATTATTAATTATACGTTTATGGAAAAACTTGATATTTAGTTTTAAGCTATGAAGCATATTATTTAAGAAAATGGCATAATATTCTATGTAATCGTATGTGTCAGTATCGTGTTAGTGTCAAACACGATACATATCTGATACTAAGACACACGTAATCTCAAGAGTATATGTGCTTCTTAGGTTTCAAGTATGAAATTTAGGAGAAATCAATGAAATTGGAAATGTACCAGATTACTCTTAACATTCTGACGACGCTTGCACCAACTGAGGATGTGATCATAGTATACGATTTGTAGTAGTAATATGATTGTAGTGCTTGCATAAAGCTGCAATTAATCACAATATCAAGGTTGCAATTTTCGTAGCTTAAGGTCACAGTATACATTAACAATTTGCAAACGAAATTGATAATCAAGATTTTTCACTTGTATACGTAACTGCTAATTAAGGTGAGATCAATATTTAGGTTAAGCACTAGTACATATACTAAGACACACGTAATCTAATAGTACGAAATTAATTTTATTCTATTTCTTTTCTTATATTTAACTGCAGCTATGAATAACAAAATTTCAAGATTTGAAGTTGCACTACACCACCAACCAAGCATAGCCAGCACGGTTGCCTAGGGAATGAAGATAATACTATAGGACATTCTCTCTGTTTTCTATTCATTAACCATCTCTTGCATGTGTCATGGAATCTCTGTCTGAAAATCTAAATGATCACACAATTCGGATTTGTACAACCATTAAATAATGATATATATACTCATGGTTTTGTACTATTCACAACATTCATTTAAAAAACATTTAACGATATATAAATTATAAATAATGTACAATGAACAATATATAGTGTATATATATATATAATGTTTGGAATTAATTACCAGAGCAGTGTAAAACTGTGTAGGCAGCTGCATGTACCCATACGTCCATGAACCATCCATATCAATCACAAACAAGAAAAAGACAAAAGAGCATAATAAAATAAAGTAATTAAGTTCACAATCACATATTAAGAAGATAAAGAAAAAATTGGTTTATGGTGCATAACATTATTATTATGATATTCATTCAGTGGATGAATGATACAGAACTAAACATTATGAAAGCAGAGAAACAAAGGCCACCCAATCCATTGTCAGGGCTAGGGCTAGCTGCTCTCTCTATGGACCACCCTGCACTGCAATAGAACAAATAATATATGGATGCATTTGGTTCAGAGTCACTTACCGTGGCTGGTTCTAGGAGGCAACCCACTAAGTTGCAAATGTCTCTGCATCAATATCAAGTTTTTTAAAGATTAAACAAATTTTAAGCAGCAAACACGGACACAGACACAGACATGAACATCAGATAATAATAAAAAAAAATTAAACTAATGTAACCATTTGTATGTATCATGTGGGTGTCTATACCAGTTAAGCTAACTAACATGATCCAATAGATTTTGCTTGATACGTGTTAGAATGTGCAAAAAAGTTGATGAACTGTTTCATTAAATGCATAACTGATGGAAACAAAAAACGAGTATATAATGAATATTTGACTAACCCTGCTACCCAAGTAAGGAGAAATGCAAGGGAAATTCCATGGCTTGACTTGTTGCGAAAAATGGTGATTATCTGGGGAATTTCAGCAACTCCCCATGATACTAAACTCATGAGTCCCAAACTGAATGATATGTTATCTCTCAAACTGCAAAGACAGTCTTTGAAGTATGTCTCAACCCATTTCACACACTCTTTTTTCTCCTTCACACAGTAAGAGGGTGCCATTTAATGTGTGTATGCGCATATAGTTTATCTTTCTCTTTGTAAGTGAGCTTTAACTTACAAAAGCTTTTTTATTTGTGCGCTTAAAGTGAATGAACGAAGCTGGTTTTGTAGGAAGGTAGCCCACAAAAACTACATAGATCACAATCATTCTATTTAAGAGGAGTATTTTAATCAATATGATAGATTGTGTTAAAAAGTATGCGACAACTATGTGTTACTAATATTATTTAGGAAAAAGATACATAAACACACCAATACCATACACCCTCTTACCATGACATGGCAATAAAAAATGATTAAAAATAAGAAATAGATCTAGCTAATTGAAAAAAAAAATTAAAAAAAAAAATCACAGTTTCAACTCTTTGTCTCTCTCCACACGATCGCTTTCTCCATCTCTCTCTGCCATTTGCTCCGACGGCCACCAGCTCTCTCTCCATTTCTCTTCGACAGCTCCATCTCAACCCTCTCTCCGACGGCTCCATCTCTCCATCTCTCTACCCATTCTTAGGCGACGGATCTCTCCATCGCTCCCTCAACCCTCTGGCGACGGCGTCACTCCCTAAATCGCTCCAACAAATTCCGACCCGAATACAACGAAGGAGATTCATTCTTGCTCCAAACCCAGATCTGTAAGTTTGAAATTTCTCAATTAATTTTCTTATCTGATCCCTGCTAATTTTTTATTCAAAATTTACCCGTAATATTTCTTGTTCTGTTTTGTTGATTTTGCCTTGATATTTATAAGTTTTTAAATGTTGATGAGTTGGTTTTTTTTTTCCTGCAATTTGAGTTTGTTAGAGGCTGCAATGCACATGCTAATGTTGTAGTTACATATCCAAGTTATTATGAATGCATTATGTTGCTTGAGTATTATTTTGGATCATTATTATTTTTTCAAATATCACTTTTATTTACATGGACTATTTATTTGGTATGACAAACCTCTCTAAATAGTAAATGACAAACATGTTTGTTTCCATTGGCGTTGACGATAATTGTTGAGATACAACCAGAAAGCAAGCTGGCCCTTTGTTGGATTTTAAACTAATCAGGAAAGTTTATGTCTTCTGAAGGAATGAGAAAAAAAGTGAAAGAAATGTAGTAAGAAAATGAGTAATGTCTCACTTCAAGTACAATTGTGGCTCAATACAAGGAAGCAGAAGTGATGGAAAAATTGAGTTGTTTGTGTTGTGCCTAATTGTCATTGAAGTAACAAACGTACGTTAATTTGGTGCATAATATGTTTGACTTTATTTTAAAATTTACTTTGGGTAGGATTATTGGTTGTCAACATCATGAACAAAAACAAACGAAAAAAGAATTGTGGTGTTGGTGTAAATACAATTTAATTAATGAAATGTTTAATGTGTATGTAATTGTTTGTGTTTTATGCCATTAATGAATGAATAATGTTCATTTTTCAGCCACAGATAAAGACTCAAATGCCCCGTACCAATAAGTTGGTAGATATTAACCGAAAATTGTCTGATGCACAACGAAGTATAATTATGAAAACTCCGTTCTGATATCTTGTGGAAATGAAGACCTATATAGGAATGAATGGTACTTTATTGAAGGAATTATTGCATAGGTGGGATGCGAGTAGCTTAGGATTTAGAGTACGCGTTAGGACTGTGGCCTTTAAACATCTAGACCTTTGTTTGGCTCTAGGTTTGCCTATTATAGGAGAGTCTTTGCCGGAAACGATTGATAGGGTTTGTCATGTTAGAACATTGTTTGATGTGAATGAAGTTATTGATATTAATAGTGTACATTCAAAGCTGCAGGTCCTTCAAGAAGGGGACAACTTAGATGAATTTTGTAGAGTTTACATTTTATTTGCCTTGTGTGTCTTATATTTTCCGAAATCACACGGTAATATTAAAAAAGATTTCTTTAACCTTGTTGATGATTTAGACACCCTTAGTACATGTAATTGGGGTGTTGCTGTTTACGATGATTTAATGGAAAATTTTAGTAGTGCGGCGTCAAAATACCATCAACAAAAGAATGATACAGCTGTACACATTTCTGGTTGCTCAGCCATATTGTAGGTATTGAATATTGAATGAGTTTTATTTTTTTAATTATATCTATAGTTATGTTAAATGTTGTTTATGTTAATTTTATTTGTCATTTGATTAGATATGGGCGGTTGAACATTTAAGCCTACATAGTGGACCAAATAAGCGTTTTCCACGCATTAACAGTTAGACCAAAGTGGAGGGAGGACATGTTGTAATATCAAACATTTTTTCAAATGAGAAGGTTAGTATTGCCTTTAGCATATTAACTCGGTATTGCGGTTTAATAGTTTAAATTTTCACATACAATTATGTTAATTTAACTTATTTAATGTGATTAGTTGGTTGAGGAATTGGTTCCAACACAAGAAGACATGGAAAATGATGTCTTTGTTCAAACCGTTAACCATTCTCAAGTTGGTATTAGAGATGGTGAATACCCTTTATTTAATGTGCAAGCTTATATGGCTGAACATCAAAGGTTGGTGGGTGAACACAAAGATTTGCTATCCCGAGTTTCAATCCTTGAGGATGATATGAGGATATTAAAAGCAAATAGTGTTCATGGTAGGGAAAATATTCCGATGCCAAGTAGCGTGGAAAGTGAGGCGGGAAAAGCAGAAGAAAATGATGATGATGGGATGAAGTTGTATGATGAAGATGTGGCTGTAGAGGAAAAAAAAGGGAAGAAGAAAATGATGATGGGATGAAGTTGGATTATGAAGATCTAGCTGAAAAGGAAAAAGATAGAGAAGTAAGGATTAAGTCACATTTGAGAAAGCTGTATTTGTTCTGCACACATGAAAAGGCTAAAGATATGTACGTGTATAATTTTTTTAATGTATTTTAACTACATTTTATCATGTCGCGGTTTATCAATTGAAGCTTTAACATAATTGATTAACATTTTATTTTTCTTTTTTTAGTGTGTTATGTGAGGTAGATGAATTGCGTGTAGCCGGGGTGTTTTTCCAATGCATGAAGGCGAGGCAGTGGGTCAACTCAAATGTTTGTATTTTCCGTTAACCTTTTTTGTTTTAATTTAGATTTTACGATATATGTTTGTTACCCATTACTTAATTTGATTTATGTAATGCCTTAGGTTTTTAATATTGCTGCCAGGACTATGATGCATGATGAAGTTCGAAAACATCGTTGTGTGAAGCGCTTAATTTTGAATGATTATTTTTCGGTATGGAATTGTATCAAGTATAAAGCCAAACAACCCCGAAGTGTATTCAACTTTTATTATCCCATGCCTAACAGTAATTATAATTGCAGTTTGAGGTGGTTGCTGATTTAAAGGCACATCCCGAAGGACGTAAACTCCAATGGACTGAGCGGAAATTCAAGATATATATGCCTCATTGGACCAATGCAGTTGAGGCGTTGTGGTTATCTGACTTAGTAAGTTTATATTTTAACTTTAAGTGATCATTATGTTGTTGTAGGTGTAGATGGGAGGTGATGAATTTGTCTTTCATAGTATATGTTTTTCATCTCTCTCATGTAATTGTAATGTTTTTCATCTCTTTCACAGGAAAATGTATGTGTTGGACTCGTTATACAATGAAAGAAATGGCTCAAGGCAGCGTTTGGATAATGCGATAGTATATGTAATTCATAATTAAATTGTTTTGGTTAATTTAGTGGTTAATGTAATTAATGTTGATCAAATGAGAACATGTGGTTTTACAGAAAGTCCGTTTTGAAGGGGTAGTGGAATTTATGAATAAAGGAGTGAACAATAAAGCAAATCTGTTGGAATCTTCGTTGGAGGTTGTAGTGGTGGATTTTCCAAAGCAAAAAAATTGGTTAGTGATGTCGAAAATCATGCTAAGACTCATTGATATATTACCTGTGTTTAGGGTTTATTTACCTAATTTGAAATTTGTAAAATTTGCAGTCATGATTGTGGGGTTTATGTCCTTAAGTACTTGGAGTTGTGGGATGGTCAAGCAAAATGGGGGCAGAAGAGTATGCCCGACTATTCATTGGTAATGCTTTAAATCTTCTTAAACATTGTTTATTATTAATTTGTTGTTGATTAATTAGTAATATGTAAATATTGATATATTTATCCAAATAAATGCATTTACTTATCTACAGGAGGATATCCTTCGGATTCGCAGTGACATTGTTTGTCGTCTGGTGCTTCATGAAGAAAATAAGCAGACTAGTTTTGTATTAGATAATGCAAAGTTACCCGCAAACTTATTGATCGGTTAAACATACATTTGTCTAACTTATGAGTGCTGGATTGTTATGATATTATGTACGCGTTTTGTATAATATTCGTTGGTGTATCATACTATTACATTGCCTTTATCTTAATACCCCTTTTATTTGGATATGCATTTCTTTGATGTACATTTGACGAAGACATACTTTTTTTGGTTATCGAAGGTCATCTATAAAAGATTATACTTGTTCAGAAGACTGTCATAAATTAATTCGTATTGAATTTATGTACATAACTATTCTCCCTATGAGAACTTGGTTGGTCATCCAGAAAAAAAATGTGGTCACATTTCAGTTTAAATTAACGTTCTAGGAAAGTTCGTCAAAAATATGCACTGTCTGACCACATTTTTTGATTTATGTGACCTCTATTTCTCCAGAAATGAGAATTTATCCGTCTTTAGGCATGAAATACATGAAGCTTATAAAAGAAGTTGTTTATTGTTTGACATGTTTTTATTGCAGTAATAAAATGTTAATTACAGTGTTCAATTTGCCTAAAACGAGATTATTTATACCCGGTAAAGTAAAGTTAGCCAAAAATATGCTCTGTCTGACCACATTTTTCCATTTATGTGACCACTATATTTCGAAATATTTGAATTTTTTCGTCTTTAGGCGTAAAATACTCGCAACACATAAAGAGAAGTTGTTTATTGTTTGACATGCTTTTAATGCAGTGATAAAATGTGATTACAATGTTCCTGGTTTATTTATACCCGGTAAAGTAAAGTTGGCCAAAAATATGCTCTGTCTGACCACATTTTTCCATTTATGTGACCACTATTTTTCTAAATATTTCAATTTGTTCGTCTTAAGGCGTAAAATACTCGCAACACATAAAAAGAAGTTGTTTATTGTTTGACATGCTTTTAGTGTAGTGATAAAATGTGATTACAATGTTCCGGGTTTATTTATACCCGGTAAAGTCAAGTTGGCCAAATATATGCTATGTCTGACCACATTTTTTCATTTAGGCTTAATTGCAGTTTTAGCCCCTACCTTTCCCAAAGTTGCGATTTTGCAACTGCAACAGTTTTGGCCCCCAAGACTGATACTAACTCGGTCTACGCTGACGTGGCATCCTAAGTGAGGTGCCACGTGTTATTTTTTTAATTTTTTTTTGCCTTAGGGGGCCAAAATTGCAACTTTGGGAAAGTTAGGGGGCTAAAACTGCAATTAAGCCTTTCATTTATGTGACCACTATATTTCCAAATATTTGAATTTTTTCATCTTTAGGCGTAAAATACTCGCAGCACATAAAAAGAAGTTGTTTATTGTTTGACATGCTTTAGTGTAGTGATAAAATGTGATTACAATGTTCCGGGTTTATTTATACCCGGTAAAGTAAAGTTGGCCAAAAATATGCTCTGTCTGACCACATTTTTTCATTTATATGACCACTATTTTTCTAGAATAAGAATAGACTTAATATAATTTTTTAGGTTAAATTATACGAGGTGTCTTTTAAGTTTGAGGTTTGTAACATATTGGTCCTTTAAATGATTTTGGTCATACATAACTCTTTTAAGTTTGTAAACGTTTTATATTTAGTCCTGTTGTTAACCAAACATTACCAAAACGATGATGTGACATAAGCACTTAATTGAAAACGTTTTCAAACTTAAAAAGTTATGTGTGGCCAAAATAACTTAAAGGACCAATATGTTACAAACCTCAAACTTAAAAGACTTATGTGTGATCAATATAAATTAGGCTAAAATATGGTTTTGGTCCCTGCAAATATGCCTCGTTTTGGTTTTAGTCCCTGTAATTTTTTTTTGTTGTTTTTGGTCCCTACAAAATATTTTGTTTTTGAAAATAGTCGCTGGAGGGACTATTTTCAAAAGTAAAATATTTTGCAGGGACCTTTTTAAAAATCAAAAGATTTTGCAGGGACTATTTTTTTAATAAATGGGTTCAGTCATCATGTGCCACGTGTGCAAACCATCACAAAAATGGGGCCAGGGACCAAAACCAAATTGAGACATATTTGCAGGGACCAAAAACAACAAAAAAATTACAGGGACTAAAACCAAAACGAGGCATATTTGCAGGGACCAAAACCATATTTAGCCAATAAATTAACGAACTGAACTATTCCAAACCTCAAACTTAAAAGACCTAGGGTTGGTTTGACGGTATAGACTTGGTATCTTAGAGTGTGCTCCTCTTTAAAATTCCAGGTTCAATTATCTCGTGTCAATTTAGATTGGCTAATTTAGCCTTTTCAACTATTTTTAATATTTTAATTTCTAATAACTAATGAGATTAAATAATAAAAATAATGTGAGGTTAAATAATGATCCAACACAACTCAATACGTGTATTGCGTCATTAACACTAATTCTGATCACTTCACACCAAGCCAGAAGAGTAAATCGTAATACTGCCTTTTCTACAGTTTTCACTTATGCTCGAGGGCTGATGGTCCTCCTATCTCGGTCGATCATCCTTTATTACCCCTTGATGGAGATCTTGATGACGGTGCTGCTCGTGTTGGTGTTTCGGATTCTGGGACCTTTGAAAGAACAAATGTTGTCGCAATAGATGAAATCATGCCTACTATCAGTATGTCTTTTCAATCGGCTGCGGAATGTAAGTCTTTTTATCGTAAATATGCTATCAAACAAGGGTTTGCGATTAAAACTAGAAACTCTAAGAAAGGGTCAAATGGCATGTTAAGATATTTCATTCTAACATGTGCTAGAGAAGGTCACCACAAATTGAATATACCATCAACTTTGAAGACGAATCCAACGAAGAAATTCAATTGCTCAGCTAAGATATCGGTTGTTTTAAAGGAGGGTCTATGGACTATTTTGTCGTTTAATTCATCTCATAGTCATGAGATAAGTCCAAGTCAATCACGATTGTTTGCTGGCAATAAGAAGATTGATATGCATGCACAACAGACAATTTTGATAAATGATGAGGCTGGTGTAAGGCGTAACGCCCTATTTATTATTTAATTATTTTTGGTTGAGTTTAGAGTCTTTTATATGACTTATATGATTTATGTTGATTTATGACGTGTTGTGATGTTTTAATATTTTATTATGTGGCTTTATGTTATTATTTAGTTAGAAAATACGTGGCTTGGATTTAGTTAGAAAATACGTGGCTTGGATTTAGTTAGAAAATACGTGGATTTAGTTAGAAAATATGTTGTGGGTGTGAGATATAAAAGTTAAGAGACAACCACAAATTAGGTTTATAAGCTTTTGGAGAAAAGAGGAGAACCAAGAGAAGAGAAGAATTCGTAGAACCTTGCAATCATCTAATCTAAGGTAAGGGTGAGACTAATATTCTCTAATCTTAAGGGGTATAATTCTGAAATTGAATTTAGCATTTAGTTTGTTGTTGTTCATGTGAAATTGAGGATTAGGGTTTAAAACCGGATTTGATGATAGAACACGTAGAATTAGTTGTTAAGAGTGTAGAAAGTCCGTAGAGTTCATAGATAATTGATGTTCAGGTTGTAGAATGATCATAGGTTGAGTTTTCTATCAAATTTGGGATTTGGGTAGATGAAATTTGGGTTTTTCGTGTGAAATGTCGATGTTTAAGCGTTTTTGCCAAGAAGCGGTTATGTGAGGTTTTGGGAAACGATTTTTGGGGATGTTTGAAACTTGAATTTTTCTGTAGATTATGATAGAGCTATGTGTCAGGAGCGTGTAGGCGAAAACGGCATCAAAATCGGATTAACGGTTTAAATTGTATGTGCGAAACGGTGAAAACAGAAAAACGAAGAAAAAGCTGTGCTGTCGGGACTTCGGTTTCACGTGTTTTTTGTGCTTTTTCACCCATTTCTATTTTGAATTAGCCTTATGTGTAAACATGAAAGTTTTAGATAATTTTGTTAGCTTTTCAATTGCTTTGGTTTGACGTGAAAATGATTTTTAGATTTTGAGTTACGATGAAAACACTACAAGTAGGTCTTAGTGAAATTTTATGAAAATTCTGCATAACTATTTCTAAGTCAACCCAAAACTTGTGGATTGTCTCCAAACTTTAAATCTTGTATACTATGAGTTCAATTTAGGTGTTTAATGAGTCTAACCTTGTTTGTCATGAATAACCTTGTTAATGAATTATTACATGAATGTATAAGTGTTGATGATTTATTATATGAATGCTTATGTTGAATTAACATGATGATTATATGATGTTGCAATTAAATGATGAATAT
>Ga0228711_1008886_pt1 | contig 13861 bp, 7 predicted proteins | sample MedpolnodulmetaG_2_FD_177996 | JGI IMG/M metagenome (GOLD analysis project Ga0228711, IMG submission 177996) | Root nodule microbial communities from Medicago polymorpha collected in Santa Monica, California, United States - brown nodules | ecosystem: Host-associated > Plants > Roots > Nodule...
AGCTGAAAACTAAGTAACAATTAAAAATCATATAATTTATGCAAAATAAAAGCTTAGTGAAGTGAATCTAGGGTGTTTACAAACATGTGAATAACAAAAAAATAAAATGAAATCCACTATTAAAATCACGAATGATGAAATCCACTATTAAAAGCTACACCGAGATTTCAAAAATTAAAACACGATTTGAAGTGATTGTCATGAAATAAGTTTAGGGATTTCTAGGTAGTTACCTTCCTATGTGTTTCAAATGATTGAACGATGATAGCTTGACCAGCGAATCCATCGGAAAGTGGGTTTTGACAACGGCGATTTCGGGTTTGGCGGATAGATTACAGTAGGTGAAGTGAATTTTGGAGGAGAGGGAGAAGAGTTGATTTATTGTTCTTGGATTCAGGTAAGAGAGATGCTGGATCAAGAAAATGAGAGTGAAAAGAGGAATCCCTCTTCCCTCAGTTTTTCAATTAATGGGAGAGTGCAAGCTGTGAATATGAATTTGAATTTTGAATTGGGTGGATCAGAACAGAGATTAGGTGGTTATGAAGTTTGTCTCATTTTAAGCGTGATAACATGGAAAGCTTTTCTTTTATGTTATTGCATTTAATGTTTCTGGAAAATAAACTGGAATAGTGTTGGGCTAGCCATAATTGGGCCATAGTTTGAAATTGGATTTTTGTTGTTTTTCTGGAAATAGGCCCGATAGCAACATTTCTTGGAGGGAAATCTACTTATTTAAATTTTTGTTCCATAAATTGAAATTTGATGATTTTTAAATTGTGAAAAAATGAGGATTACATGATTTTCTGCTCCAACTTACTATTCTTGATGATAAAATGAGCTTTTAAGAAGTGATGATTTGGCATTGAGGCCTTAGAATTGTGACACATTGGATTGGAGGTCTAAAACATGCTTCATATTTGTATATTATTAAGATTAAGATTAAGATGTATGTGTGTGTGTCATTATCGAACATGTCGTATCAGACCGGACACATACAACTCTTTTGATATATAATCTAATGGTTTTGAAGAAAAAAAATTATTTTTGCATATCGAACTCAAAGTGCCATGCAATTTTTACTTAATATTGGTTTAGACATAGTTTTTTTTCTTTTCTAAAAATTAAGAAAATAAGAATCATTCGCGCCAAGCGTGAGGGAATGCTAGACGTTTAGTTAACATTTTTGTTGTCTAAGAACTTTGATGCACCTTCTTTTCATATTACATAATTGGGTATCATCTCCAATTATAAATTTTCTTATTTATTGAAAAAAAATGCAAATTTTTGTGTGTGAAGAGTGATCCACACGACATTTAATTATACACTGTTCTATAAAAAATAAAAAAATAAAAAACTTATTATTATTATCATTATTATATTATCATCAATTAAAAAATTAGTTAAATCTCATTAAAATATGAAGAATTCACAGCAATAATAATACAATAGTGTAAATGAAAGAGTAAAATTGAAAAGAAAAAATACAACCCAAAATGATGTATTCCTTTATATAATTTGTGTTTCGTTGTAACATTTTTCTTTCAATTTTATCCTTTATTTAGTTATCTTCTTCCAATTTTACCCTCTCATTTGATTGGAGGGAGGCTAGAGCAACTTTGTCTGGGTCAATGACAAGGAGTCATTCCCATTTTATTTTTTCTTAAAGAGGAGTCATTATTCCCATGAAGTCTGATAACAAATTGAGAAATGTTCTATTAGTTATATATAAAGTACATGTCCTTTCTCTAATTGAGAAATATTCTATTAACAATATCCAAAGTTCAATAACGACAATATAGGTTTCGAAAACATTTGCTAAAGACCCTTTTGGATTCTCTAATTAATAATTATACCCCTCAAGAGAGAGAGAGAGAGGAAGTTTCACTTTCAATAACAAAGATATTGTTGAACTTTAAAAGGGTTGAAATGGAAGTTATGGATACCAAAGCTAAGCATCGATAATGAGCAATCAATTTCACATAGTGCAAACTGCCAAAATTCCATAAATATTTGGGAGTTGCAATACCCAACAAATGCATCAATCCAAAAGACTAAAAATATCCAACTTCACATCGAGCGCAAACTTGAATCCGATTTTCACATACTCCATAAATCCGACTCTAATAGTATGAACATAAATACCACCTTCGCATCAAGCACGAACTTGAATCTGATTTTCACATACTCTATAAAATCTGATTCGAATAATATGAACATAAATATTACTAGCTAAAGAAAGCAAAGGAAAAGGATGAACTTTTATCAATAGGTCTTGGAGCAAAATGATAGTACTAATAAATGGTACATCGGAAGCTCCCATGACCCTTTTAAGAGAGGCAGTTAATAAAACGTCAGAAACCGAAATCTAACAAAATGTGTCTGTTAGTCTACAGGGGGTAACCATCATATCATTTGAAGTGACAAAGTGAGTCTATAATGATAATATTATTCACAAGTTGAAGGTGACTCGTCAAGACGTGTGATATGTACACCAACCACTAATGGCACCTCCTCCTGTTTTGAAGGAAGAACTTTAAAATGAAATGAAATGCAGCTTGCCATCTATCCATCAGCTTGCTTGTGCAGTTTGAATGAAAGCTTGAAGCAAACTCTGAGCTGCAAATGTTTGATCAGGTGTTTCAGATATAACAACCTTCCCTCCACTTGTACCGGTGCTGCTGGGATCAAATACAGTAACATCTGCACCTGAAATCTGGTCCCAGAAACAACACTAGAGCATATTAATATCATCTTTAGTAGATATACTATTTCCATAATCCTTATACAAATAAAAAAAACTGAGAAAGCGAGACTTTTTTAATAATTAAAGTGACACTAATAAACGCCCTCGTGGACACCATAATCCATATACGATAAATACAATCTAAAAATAACTATGTATATTAAAAAAATTTAACCTTTCATTTGTATTAGTATTATATCTGCATCTGCATTTTTTTATTAAACGGTTTAAATATAAAAAGGGTTAAAATGAAAGCTCTTGATACCAAAGTCTAAAACTTTGATAATGGCCAATAAATTTCACATAGTGCAAACAATGCCAAAATTCCCTAAATTTTTTGGAGTTACAGTACAAACAAATGTAGAAAATATTAAACAAATGTAGGAAGATCTGAACATCACTGTCGATCACAAAACTCTTACCATTAAAGGTGTCAAACAAACTGAGGAAGGTTGTCGTCAAGTTTTATCTAGCACATATGATTTAACTGGAAAACCTTACAAGATTGATCAGATTAAGGCTAAGATCAACAATGGCTGTGTGCTCAAGATTGTAGTACCTAAAATGAACGAGGTAGAGGAAATTCAGGATGTGAAGATTAATGTAGAGAAGAAGAAGAAGAAGGTTTTGATAGTCACTAACTTAGCATTCAGGCTTTAACTTTTCACTGTAGTAGTAGTTACTTGAAAAGTTTAGGATTGAGATTGACTGTGTATGTTTTGAATTGCTTGATTACCATTATCCAATACTATTTAACTTTATGTTCATAAAGTTTGCATTGAATATGTTTACTTAATTTGTTTTTGTTTACTATCTTTTTTCTAATTTTAGTAGCATCTTTGAAAACTTTGCTTCGATATGTGGTTAAAACCGTTGGACATCTAGACACCTTCAAGAATCGATTTTGTAAAAGAAGGTTGTAGGTAGAGTATTGGATCGGGAGAAGAATTTGCTAGGTGATGGGATTGTGATTACAATGTCAAATTCTGTAAATTTTCACATTGATCATCTTCGGGTGTCTAACCTGTTGCAACCTTCCTTGGAACGTTAACTTTGTTCAGTTTCTTTTTGATTTTCCTATGGCTATAGAATCTTTAATAATCGTCTTTTTGAATTTGTTAAAGAGAACAAGAGGGTAGAAGAATGGCCTTTACTCAGTTCGTAGTTCATACCGTCTTTTCATAAATGAGATTATCAATACTATTCATCTTTGCGTGACCGTAGTTGGCATTTAATTTGGAGGCTTAAAATACCTTCAAAAGTAAAAAAAAATCTGCTTTTGGAGGACTTGTGGTAACTGATAGACGACACATTTTATGCTAGGAATGAGGGGTTGATTGCGCAACTAACTATGATTTTTGAGATACAAACATAAAAGACAGTATGCATCTATGGTTTACATTTTCCAATAGTAACCAGTGCAAGAGAAACAGTTGAATTTGGACGCAGATTGTAGCTGCCACAGCTGGAATCAGCAGCGTTTCTACTATCATTTTGGTGTAAATCCTAGAAATGAATTCTTCAGATAAGTCTATTAACATTGGAGTGAATCATAGCAGACATGTAGATAGATCTCACTGTTTACTATCTCATAATCTAGTTAAAATCGATGACAAGAAAAGGGCAGATGTCTTGTAACTCGTAAGTGCATGTGAGCTGGTAAAATAACTACAAGACATTTGATGTGTCAGGGTGCGAGTTTGAATCCACAATATCACTCTTCAATGCAAAATAGTTTCTTAATATTGGACATAACCCAAGTTATGTTTCGCGCAACATTTGCAGTTTAAAGTTTGTTGTTTCACATTTCCTTTTGGGAGCACGATGGTACTTCGATCAATAAACCTGTCAATTTGAATCCGGTCTTGAATCATATAACAGTGTTCGACTTAATCTTATATAACATGAAGGTTTGGAATGTTGGTATGCTTCAAGGATTGGTAAGTCATGACAATGTTAGAAAAGTGTTGCAAACATCTCTGTTTGATTTGGTGCAAAATGACAAACTGAAACGGAATTATGAAAAGAACGGGATGTATTCACTACTCAGTGAGGAGTGCCTATTGATGCTGTGTTGGTGAAGTCATTGATGTGGAGCATAATAGGGTTCCAAGTAGATGGAATCTCATTTGGAATGCAAAACCCCCTCCAAAAGTTAAACATCTTCTCTGGAGAGTGTGTCGAAATTGTTTATCGACAAGAGTTCGGTTGCTTGATAGACGTCTCGATGGTCAGAGTAATTGTGTGCTTTCTGACTCCGGCGTTGAAGATAATATGCATCTATTTTTTATTAGCCAAAATAGTGTTCAATGTTGGCAAAGAATTGGTATATGGCAATGATTGGTACAGGTTTTGAATTCTACCAAGTCTGTGGCAGAGAACATCCTGGATAATCTGCAACTTTTAAATTCAAACCAAAATGTCTTATTTGCTTGCACTCTTTGGTCAATATGGAAGCAAAGAAATTATATGATTTGGAGAAATGAGATTGTCCAAAGGAATGCAGTCTGAGAATATGTTTGTTAACAGGTTGGTGGAATGCACAAGAAGCTCGAGTGGGGTACAGCACTCAAACCCAGACCCTTGACAGTCTTGTATGGCATCGACCACCTACAGGATGTTGTAAGTGCAACGCCGAGCTTCCTTTTCAACATCTTGAAACAATGTTGGTATTGGTGTTTGTGTCGGAGATGATCGAGGTCACTTTGTTCTGGCTAAAACCGAGTATCACCCATTAACTGATATTAATGTTGGAGAGGCCTTAAGTTTCCTAATTGTTGTGAAGTGGGTTCGGGAATTGCAATTGATCGTGGTATTGAGCTGGACTCTAAATGTGTGTAGATAGTTTCAACGGTAACAAGTTGGATGAGTCTGACTTTGGTGCTATTTTTAGAAATTGTAAATATTTTTCTCGTCTTTTTTCACTAACTCTAATGTTGAGTGTACGGGGAGACAAGTCAATGAGGTTGCTCGTAACCTTGTTCGAGCAGCCACGTCTTTAGTTAGCCTCCATATTTATATTGATATTCTTATGTTTCCAGAATTTGATTATTAATGAAGTGTTATAATTCTCTCGTCACAAAAAAAAATAAAAATCATTCTTCCCCGCACTTAGTGTGCGTATCTCATCGCTAAGCTCTTTGAAACCAAACAAAGAGAAGAGCAAGATGAATAATAATAATTTAATAATTCACCAATAATCTTTACAAGAACAAATTCCTCCTTTAAAATGATGGAATCTCTTTGCATCTCTAGCAATTATATCTCTCCCAGTAAGTAAAGAAATAAATTTTATCCAACTGTGGCAGTGTCCTCCATTGTATCAACATCGCAGCCTCTTCAAATCTATTAGCTCTTCCTAACAGATCAATCATACAAGTATAATGATCTCTTGTTAATTCAATATTGTGGTTGTTCCTGATGAGAGAAAATATTTGACACCCTTCTTCAACTAATCCTGCATTGTTACATGCCAAGAGAATACTAATAAATGTCACAACATTTGCTTCAAGTTTTCAATCTTTCAAATAAACATAACTCTTTCTTTCCTTTTTGTTTTTAGTTCTACACACTCATTCTTACCAAACAGCCAATGAATCATCTCACTTTTTTCTTACTTTCTTTTCTTTAATAATCTTTCTTTCTGTTTTCTTTCCTTTCACTTTTCATTCTGATCCAAACAAGAGAAAACTGAATCCAATTGTAGGAATCAATCGCAATTGTCTCATTTTAAACTGAAGTAGCGAGTCTATAATTTATTCACAATGTGAAGCTGACTAACTAGTGGAGTCGTGTGATATGTACACCAACCGCTAAATAAGGAAGTGGGGTCATGTTGCTTTGCCTTTTAAAAGCAACACGTCAAAAATATGAATAATATTATCAGGGCAACAAAAAAAAACAATTTAACCTCTTATTATAATACTACTTCGACATGAAAAATCAAAGGGAGACATAGTTGAGCCTTAAAGCCTGTCATCCCAAAATTAATATAAAAATGTAAAAAAGAATCCAATTGTAGGAATCAGTCACATGCACAATTTGATCCAACGGTTATAAATAAATAACTTAATTAGCTCACAACGTTCCAAAACACACCACCAAACCATTTCTCCGCCTCAGCAGCAATGGCTTCACCACCCCCTCAAACTAGTCTCCAAGCTCCACCACCAGTATCCAACCCTGCTATCCTTGCTTCTGTTCCACCGCCGCCGCCATTTCCGACACCTGTGGTGTTGCCTCCTCCATCACCACTTCAATCTCACCATACTGTCCAAATTCCACCACCACCAATACCAAAATCATCTAACCCTGCTCTCCCTTTTTCTGTTCCGCCACAGCCACCATTTCCAGTGGCTGTGGATTCGGCTCCTCAATCAGCACAGCAACCTCACCCTCCTCTGCCCTCTTCAAATCATTCATTGGTTTCGGTGTTGGAGCGTTTATGGTATGTGTTTTTTAATCTTCTTTCCTTGTTTGTTACTACTTCTCAACAAATCATTTTCATTCAAAACTAATCGTGTCTCTTTTGTGTGTTTGTTTGCAGACATATCTTTTGTTGAACAACAAGTAGCTGAGGGGGAGTGAGAGTGACTGAGCCGCCTGACTTTAGATTAATTGTTTTCAAGCATTGTTTTTATATTCCTAATAAGGCTTTCCATCTTTGGTTGGAACTGCTGCTGTGTGTTTCAATGTTTTTATATTCCTAAGGGTATGTTTCATTGTTTTTGTTGTTCTCTGTAATTTCAATTCAATAAAGGCAAGGCTTTGTTTTCAAAACTGTCATGTTATATCTTACACCTTTCTTGCTATTTATTCCCTACCCTCTGTTTCAATCTAACTAAGCTGTGATTGATGTGAATTTTCCTTTTTTCTATCCATTGTGAAACAGAGGAGATAATAAATTAAGACCATGGATAATTTACTCAAGAGTTTAGGCCTAAATTTTCTATGTGAGTTGTTAATCTATGTTTGAGATCGTTGTTATATAGGTATACTTTAACTTTTTTATCTAACAAAGTTGTTTGCAATTCCTTAAAAGAAAACTGTTAGCAGAGTCGGCAGTTTTTTTTTTCTTTCTAATTTTAAATTGGTACATTTATTTAGTAGCATTTTTAAGGATGTTTTTTGTTCCCCCCAACAAGGAGAGGAAAGGATAATTGCAAGCAAGATACACAAGTAGAAGTGTAAAAGTTTGTAATCTCTAATTTTCATTCACTAATGAGAACACACTTTACAATCACATTGCATCTCTCAATTCTTCTTAATTCTCTCCCAATATTGCTTGCTTGTTCAACAAGAAAGCTTTGCTTTGTTAAGCTAACACTATCGCCGCTTTAGAATGTTTGTTTGCATGGAGCTCCTCAAATATTGATTGGATTCTGTGTCTGGTGGTATTTGTTTTTTACTCCTTCAACAAATCCTTCTCATTTAACCTAGGTAAATGCTAAAGTCAGTCTTACTGGATTGAAATTATGTTTTAGAATGTGTAGGAGTCTTATTATATTAGCTTTCTAAAGGTTGATGTGTCATATAATGTTGAGGAGTGGTCTTGATATGCTTAGATATATTATTTGCACTTTGAGATTGTATCCATATACCGTGGATGTACTCCTTTTGGTCTATTCTTTTGCGCAACTTGGGCTTAGAACAGAGTTGTTTAATAAATATTTGTTTTTTTACGATTTGCGTTACGGGAGAGAGTGTTGAATCAAAAGCTAATCACCAAAAACCCAAAACACATGTGGTTTATGTTGCATGTGTATGGTGGCGGAGCCACGATTTTTCCAAAGCCTGGGAAAAAAAAATTGCAACACATTTATAAGAGTTTACATAAGAAATTGCAAGTAAATAATAAAAAAAACCTAAAGAAATTGACAAATTTATAGGGATTTATATAAGAAATTCAGAGAGATTTACATAAGATAACCCAGGCTCGCCGGGCCATAACCGCCCCTGCATGTGTACGATTAGAGTACCTTATAAATAGGTGGCATTTAACATGGGTAACCTTAGAGCTTTCCCACCATGGGAAAGTTGTGTTTTTACCCACAAGTGGCAGTTGATCAGGTTATTTTTGGTTTGTTGAAAGGGACAAATAACATATAATGCAATATTAAACTGAAGTTGGTATCACACCCCCCTTTTAATAAATTTTACTTTTTACACTAGAAAAATCAAAATCAATTCTCACTTGAAAAAGAGAGTCAATAATTTGTTTAATGTTACACATATATATTTTGTTTCGACTAACATTTTATGTTTATAAATATATTTTTGGACAAAATGTTATGTTTATATACTTTTTTCTTTTGAAGGAATGTTACGTTTATATATTGCCATGTGCGTTTATATATATTATTTTTTTAGGGTTGTTCTTATATATATTGTCTAATAAAACATATGTTATTATGCCTTTTTTTTAAGGGGCATATATATGTATTGTGACGTTACTTCTTCTTCTTTTTTTTTGTCTGAAAAAAGTATTGCTACGTTACTTTTATTGTTACATTATTGCCAATTGCTACAATACTGTTAAAAAAAAATTGAGTCTAATTTTCTTTGTTAGTTAAATTTAACATTCTTTTTTTTAACCAAATTTAACATTCTTTGTATTAAGTTTATAGTTTATAATTGTATTCATATGTTTATAGTTTAAAATGGATAGAAAGAAACATTTTTTTTTGTTACATTATAAAACTTAAATGAATAAATGTTTGAACTAGAACGACTTAAAAATTTATTTAACCACATTTTAATTAATGTCTTTGTTATGTAAAGTGAGACGAAACTTATAAGGGGGTGTTAATTTATTGTTTTCATTTTGGCTTCATAAAATTTGTTTCCAATCAAATAGGCCCATAACTATATAAGTTGTTGGCCCATTAAATAATTTACATTAAACTAAGACAAGGCAGGGTCCAAATTTTTGAAAATTTTGTAGAACCAAAAAGTAAAGTAAGGGTTACAAGTAAAAGATCTAAACCATTGAATATTTATATTATTATATCTATGGTCAAAACACAACTTTCCTATGAAGGGAAAGCTTTAAGGTTACCCATGTTAAATGCCACCTTATATGATATGGGTAATATTGGTATGAGAATACGGTAATTTTTCAAAAATTAAGGAATGGATACGTTGATAAAATCATGAGTTTTGTTGTATGAGTATAACATAAGAGAGTTAAATTCTTCAACTTACAACAAAAACATCCCGATAGAAGTTTAAAAAATCAAAAATTAGAGTTGGTTAAAAAAAAATTCATGCATATATAATACTATTATATTATCATATTAGCATATAAGAGAAAGCCATAATTTTCAATCACAATAAAATAACGAGCAAAAATAAAGTACCATGTGTCTCATACACGTATTCGATACAGGCAAGTACTCGATAAAGGTATTTGATCACCTTTTTACAAGTACTCATGCTTCAGACTTTGTGGTCGTGCTTTGGTCTTTCCTTCTTAGACTCTCACCACCACTGCAGCATTTTAGGGACCAAAAATGTTGATGGAAATTTTTGAGAGAGACTAAAAGTGCTGATGGAAAAATTTTATAGGGATTAAAAATGTTAATGAAAAATTTTATAGGGACTAAAAAGTGTGATTTTATTTTGTAAAGACTAAAAACAAAATTCTGAATATTTATAGGGACCATTTACTTAATTAACCCTATATATATATATAAGGTTGCTAATTTACTTCCACCAAAAACATGAAGGGGTAACTTACCAAGCCTACTCAGTGGTGGAGCCACTCATGCGCTAGGGTGGGTCACAACCCACCCAAACCCTTAAAAAAAATATTTTTTATAGGTAATAAACACATATTAAAATATTAAGTTATATAATATATAATATGTTGCGCTATAATATTGGAGCACACTATATAATATTGGGCCACGACCCATGAGTGGCTCCGCCACTGAGTAGGTTTGTTAAGTTACTCCTTCAGAAAGACTGTTTCCATAAGAAAGGTTTTAGAAAACAAGCTTTTTTTAGAAAAAAGTTTTGAATTTTTTTGGAAGTTATGACAATCCCTTCCAAAGGTTTTTTTTTGAAAAAGCACAATGGAATTTCTTCCAAAGGTTTTGAAAACTACAATGGAAATTTCTTTCATAGGTTTTGAAAGGGATTACAATGTATATTTCTTTCCAAGATTTTTTATAAAAATACAATGGAAATTTCTTTCCAAGGTTTTGAAAAAGCTTTTTGAAAAAAGATGCACAGACATAGTCCCATTGGGTGTGCCAATTTGTTTACCGGTGTTTTTGGTAAACAATACCAACTGGTTTTGGTTATGACGAGCATAACCTAACCAGATATCCTAAGACATGTTGTGCATTTTGTATTTGTGCGTTCATCAAGTTCGTAGGTTGCTTAACGAACGGGACGAGACCGTGTGGCATCTTTCGACAAAAAAAGATTTTAAAAGCGATGTAAATGCATTAATTTTAAATTGCAGAAACTTAAAGGAAAGGTAAAATGCAATGCATTAAAAATAAAGGTGATTCGACAAATCCTTTACATACATTCTTTGTGACTCTTTTCTCTCGCGTCAGTACTTTGAGTGTTTTAGAATTATGTATAGGTTATTTGTGACCCGTTTTCCCTATGAAAAACTACTATTTATACATAGAAAATAAGTGGAAAGAAACTAATCCCACGATCAACACTCCTTCCATGTAGACAACCGCTTGTCTCCCACGTTCTCCTTTGAGGAAACCACTTCTCTTTTGAAATTCGAATCTTCCCGCTCTCAAGGCAGTTGCTTGACTTCGACGATTTTGCTTCTTGACCCGTATCTTGTCGAACTTCAAAGCTTCGAGACTTTTTATGTTTAGTCCAACATCTTTGACGAAACTCCTTTAGCTGACGAAAAGACTTCGATTCCGGCAAGAGTAAAATTCAACTAATGTTACCACATTAAATGAGGCTGGTGAAAATGCCAGCTAACAGTAGGCCACCAAAATCTCAAAAATGACCCTGGCAAGAGTGTCATGGTAATTTCAATTTAATACCAGTGCGTTTTCGGTTATATAGTATGTAATGCCTTCACACCATACATCTTTCTCGTATATATAAAGTCAAGTCTCAGAAACCAAATGCTTAATTCTGGTCGTAAATGAAGTTGCTATATTTCAGGCAGCACTTTAGTGACATTGAGTCTCCAATGTCACCTACCATTGCCCAATCAAAGACTGACATGTGGCACCATTAATTTTTTGAGACAAAAAAGTTGTGAAAATAAAAGTAACTCGTTTTCCTTCACTCACCCATTCCTCCCTAGTTCTTTTCTGCACACCCACCATGGCTATCAGCCTCTTCTCTGCCACCGCCGACCATGTCCCTACCTCTTCGCCACTACAACTGTCAGCATCGTCGGAACCAAATAACGTTGTTGTTTTCCGTTTCCGTTAGTTCTTCTTTCATTACCGCCGCTGGATCTGTCATTTTCGACGGAGACAAATTAGTGTTGTTGGTGTTATATTCTTCACTGGAATCATTGCTGTTGTTAGGTTCCACTTCCATACTTAACAAAAATTTATAAAATAAAATGTAAATTTATGATCAAAACTCTCATGAAAAAACGCAGAGAAAACCTAAAAAAAGAATCGATTTTTTGGAGCATTCTTTTAGGATTGAAATTGTGTTTTCAATTCGTCGACGACGGTGGACGGCCGAGAAAAAAGAAGAAATACAGGCTAAGAGGAGGAGGATGGGAAAAGAAGGTCAAAGTTCTTCTTCTCTCTCCTTGACAACTTTTCTGTTTATTTTATTTTTTTTCAAAAGAAATTAAGATACCAGGTGTCAGCTTTTGATTGAGCAATGATAGGTGAGGTGACATTGGAGACTCAATGTCACTGAAGTGCTACCCCTATATTCCCAAGCTTTTGAATTCACAATGTTTCTATTTTATTTATAAGCGTGTGAGCTAGTGGCCGGGTGAAAAAGTATGGCTTGGCAACAAAAGCATGCAATTGATTTTTATCAAGAATAAAAATTATCGACAAAAATAAATGCATCGAATTTATTTCAAATCACGTGGCTCACATATAAAATTGGTGGGTCCCACCAAATCATGTGGGTCGCATGTAAAATTTGTGAGTCTCATGTGAATTTTAACCAATCAAAGAGAGTGTGTTGAAAAGTGTGTGTTGCTAATATTTCTCTTTTTTTATTAGTCAAAAATAATGGAGAAAGAACAAAAAAGAGAGAAGAAAAGAACAACATATGAGTATAAAGATAAAGTTGTTCAAAAATTGTCACAAAATAGTTGTACTAACATCATTTCTCCATCAGAAATTTCTCTATAAAGACATGCTAGTTTCCATTCTCCATCACTCAAACGTCCAAAATCAAAGTCTCTCTCCTCGCCATAGCAACAATGGCCACACAACCCCCAACAACTCCTCAAATCATAATCGAAACTCCACTGACACCTCAAACTACTCTTGAACTAGAAACCCAAAATCCACCACCACAATCCAACCCTCCTTTTCTGCCACATCCACCATTTCCAGTGGCGGTGGTTTCAGCTCCTCAATCACCACTGCACACTCAGCCTCTTCTCGCTTTTTCTGCCCCACATGCGGGGATGATGCCTTCTACTGAAAGTTTGGCTACGGCGCCATTGACATTTGGTGTGATCCAAGCTTACTATCGTCGCTTTAGAAGGTTTCTTCGCATGGAGGTAGTCAGAGCACTTATTGGATTCGGTGTTGGAGTGTTGGTGGTATGTGTTTATAAATTTTATTTCCTTGTCTGTTACAGTACTTTTCAACAATCTTCTCGTTTAAAACTAAACGTTTTTTTTTCTTCAGACATATCTCTGGATGAAGAACAAGAAGTAGGTTGCTGGTATAGGGGGAGTGCCTAGCCTTATGTAGATTACTCCCTCTGTTATAAAAATAAGCAAAAGTGCGTGAAATAAATTTGATGTATTTTGTTCAAAATTTTGGTCTAACTACATCAACTTTTTTTAATTCATTTTTACTTATATTTACTAACAAGTGAGTAATTGTTTTCAAGCATTGTTTTTATTTTCCTTTGGTTGTAATGCTACTACGTGTTTCAGTTTTTTTTTTTTTTTTTTTTTTTCATGTGTTTTTT
>Ga0228711_1008887_pt1 | contig 13861 bp, 14 predicted proteins | sample MedpolnodulmetaG_2_FD_177996 | JGI IMG/M metagenome (GOLD analysis project Ga0228711, IMG submission 177996) | Root nodule microbial communities from Medicago polymorpha collected in Santa Monica, California, United States - brown nodules | ecosystem: Host-associated > Plants > Roots > Nodule...
AAAACGTAAAAAAAAAAAAAAAAACATATTTAGAAGGGTGTATGATTCCAAGTAATTTACCGATTCTCCATTTTATTTTAGACAAAAACAATTAAAGTTGTCAAAGGAAAATGCTTTAAATGGAACCTATAGGGTACCCTACAGTCTCAAGGTTGGTACAATTTCGGTGCCATAAAACTATGAAACATTAGTTAATAACATTCCATTATAAAAGTTACAATAATATATTCATCACATTACATAGCACTAAACATTTTAAAGGGTTGACATTAACATTTGTTTTTACGTACTCATCATATATAGCATATATAATTATATATAGCTTTGGCTTATACTAGTAAGCATTAAAATTATCAAGTGGCTATATATTTTTATTTACTATCCATGGAGAAGAAGATCAAAAAGCATCGTATTAATTCTCTATTATTCTCCTTTCTGATGATGCATTTGATGCTATCTTTAAGGTTTTAATATTATATATATCATTTTATACATTGTAATAATTTTCTTAAGTGGTTTTATATATGTTGGCATTGGGAAGTGTCCGATGAAACTACCACTGAGGTTTGTAAGAAAATCTTGCATATATCGTCTTCATTATTTTATTATAATGTTTGCAGATTAGATTTCAAAGGCTGATTATGACAAAATTATGGTACGTAGTTGACTAATTAGATTTGGGTCATGATGATATTTGAAGTCTTGTTCTGTCCCCCACATAATCAGAATTAAGGGGACATAATTGCATCAGGAAAAGGAAAAATATTTAGTTGGTGCAATAAAATATTATTATCATAACAAATAGAAATGGATTTGGATTATTGTGTGATTATGCACTAATTAAGCGTGCAAGTCTTAGCCGCAATAGTTGGGACCATCACGTGTGGATCTTGTTAGTATTTGGGCAAATTACATTCACCTCCCTTGAGGTATTCTTAAATAACACTAACACCCCCTTTAGTATTTAATCAAACACTAACCTCCCTTCTCATTTAACATCGTTTGTCTCTGTTAACTTCTCCAATTTCACTCTTTTTCATGTTCTTTGTATTATAATTTCTCTGACAACTCCTTTGGCTCAATCTCCTCTTCAATCTTTTCCCTTTCTAACCTCAAAATCTTAACCCTCCAATCCAATTCAATACCAGTTTGATTCCTTTTCCATAACTACACTAAAATCCCTTGAATCTTTTCATACAATTTTCCATTCGGGTCTCTCCCAAACACCATGATTTCTTTCACAAACATTCCTAAGTTCATGAGTTTCAATAAACTAACCGGTTCAATCCCAAAACAACCGCTCGATTTGCTAGAACTTACAATCAAAGCCAATTCTTTATCTTATCCTCTTCAAAAAACAACCGTTGTTGGCCAATGATTTGAAAGTTGTGTCCAATTATCCTGCATATCTCCCTTAACACTTATATAATTTTGAAATTGGGTTTTTTTTCTTCATGCTTTTCCTGGAGCTTTTAGTTCCCTGGGTGTGGAGTATGGAAAGTGAAATAAATTCGTTTTTTTTTCTTTCCATTCTGTTGTTGATGGTTTTGCAGAATTTTGGGTTGAGAAAGATCAACTGTATCTCTTCATATTCTACTGAAAACTTTAATCAGGTGTAAACCAAATAAAGGACAATAATTATCAGCCACCAAATTAAATATAACTATCAAAATCAAATGCTTAATTAAAATACGTTTTCATGGAAAGATTTGCAATGGTGGAAGAACATGTGGAAAAGGGGATCGAGAATGTATGTCAATATCAGTGTGAAATTGGAAAAGTGATTTAACGGGAGAGTAACAGTGTGAAATAGAAAGGGAGGTTTTTGTTTATTTCAATAACAAATAAGGGAGGTAAGTGTTTAGTTAAAAACTAGAGGGGGTGTTAGTGTCATTTAAGAATACCTCAAGGGAGGTGGGTGTAATTTTCTCTTAGTATTTTAATGTTTTCTTTAGCAAGTTTTTTTTTTTGAAGAATTTTTTGAGCAAGTTATTTTATTGTTTTAACAAAACTTTCATAGTTTTAAAAACCGGTTCGGACCGGTCCAACTGGAAACCGATGGGGTATCCGGTTTGGTGTGCATAATGGATCGGCTATGCATTTAAACCGGTGCAAACCCGATGAAACCATGAATTAGACAAAGGTGTTTAACCAATACGCCACTTAAAGATTTGTGATGAATTCTAATATTTTCACACACTCATGTTTACAAGACACTATATTCCACTAGCTTTTTTTTTAACGCTATGATTTTTTTTAAAGCTAGTAAACATTTTGAAAGAATTGAAGCTAAGCTGGTACTCTTCATGTATGTTTTCAATTTATTTTGATTAAAAAAAAACGTTGTTATTTATTTTATTTTTTGATATAAAAAAAAATATTCCACCATGACAACAAAAACCACTAGGTCATTGCTCACAACCACTAGATTATAACTCAATTTTTTTGAGTTATGACTATGTTTTGAATTTGAGCAATTAGTCTATAAAATTATTATTGTTGGATATTTATTTTTATTTTATATGTGTCATTTTTTTCATTTTTAAAGTGACCGAGTCACCGATTCAATCTGATTTAATCCGGATAAATAGTTATATAAATTTAATTTCAGGACCGAGTTATCTAACCTAGTCGTCCGAGTTGATCCGGTTTAGTCATGCGGTTCGACCAATGATCCAATGGTTCAACCATTGACCCAGTACCTTTGCCGAGTCAATGTCCGAGCCAAGTTTTAAAACTATGCTTTGTTCCATATATTTTTTTTGAAGAATTTTTTTTGTTCCTTTATTGCTTTTTTCTTTCTTTTTTATGCTTGCGTTTTTTCCACCACAATAGCTTGTTGTTAGTGTTGGTGTCACATCTCACATGTTTTCTGATAGTTTTAAATTATGATGACTGCCGTAACTATTATAGATAGATACATCACAATTTTTTAATTATAAAATATTATAGAACTATTGTTTTATCATTGGAAATTTTATCCAATCAATGGACTATTATTTTTGAATCGGCAATCAATGGACTATTAAAGGCTTTAAGAAGCGAGGAGGAAAGGGAGAGGGCGAAGGGGAGTAAGGGAGGGAGAGGTGGTTCGGGTTTGAGGAAGGAGGAAGTTGTAGGGGATATATCGAAGGTGAGCATGGGTGGGGAGGAGAAGGTTATTCCGGTGGTGGGAAGTGGTGTTGGAGTTGCCTTAGGTAACAATATTGGGAATAGGGTGGAGGGGGAGAAAAAGTTTTTGCCGCTTCAAGAAGATATTGATCGGGCATCAAGAGGGTTCCTGGAAAAAATTAAAAATGGATGTTGTGTCTCTTTTATACAACAATCATTTGAGGATGCTGGTTTCTTGGACCTCAAGTTAATTTCTTTGGGAGGTGATAATGTGCTATTGTATCCGCAAGGTGATGGTGTTGTGATGGAGGTTATTTCCGAGGCTGCTGCATTTTTTGATAATTTTTTGTCTGAGGTTATACCTTGGTCGAAGGATGTGGTTTGATTTATGAGAGGGGAGCTTGGGTAAGATGTTACGGGGTGCCCTTACATGCTTGGGATGATATTTTCTTTTTGGAGTTGGCTTCATCACAAGGTAGACTCCTTAAAATTGATGATATCACTAGTAACAAAGAGAGGTTGGATTATAAAGGTGAAAAAAACACAAGAAGGAGGAGTTGAATTGTGGTTTCTTTTTCTTCTCCTAAAACTGAAGTCACTGTTTCAGAACCTGATAGAGTTCAGCTTCTGAAGTGATGTTCAGATTCTAAGTGCAGAGGAGAAGTAGAGAGAGAGAGAGAGAGAGAGAGAGAGAGAGAGAGAGAGAGAGAATAAAGACACAAAGCAATTATACAGGTTCCTTCCACAAACCGAAAGTAGTCATGTCCCCCTTGCACTTCCAAGGAGAGTTCACTAAAATAATCAATATCTAATTACAACTGCTCACTGCTCAAAATAGCAAGAGACTTCAAACTACTCAAGCACAACTGCAAGAGATTTCCTATTGCTCAAGCACAACTGCAAGAGACTTCCTATGCTTAAACACAACTTCAAGAGACTTCTAATCAAACAAAATTACAAAGAAAATTGTTTGAGGTTGAACACTTGATATACAATCAGTGGTGTTCACAATATAAAACAGAAACAGACTCTGGAATTTCTAAGATATGAAAGTTGATGAGAAATTCTAAGTGAACTTTGATGTCGAACAATTTCAGCAGAGTTTTGGAACTTGTAAAATTGTTGAGTCTTGAGTGTCCAAACAACAGGTCTTCACTCCTTTATATAGAGGTGTGAAAGATACTTTGGAAACATGCCAGCACATCAAAATTGAGTCGTTGTAGAAGCTTGATCAAATCACCAATGATCTGTTGCTTGATTTGGTTATTGCCCTATGAAGGAACAATTTCAAATCCATTTCATGTATAGAGAAATACCAGCGTATTCACAACTGTTGTTCTTGTACTATTGCAGACACCAAACAAAGTAGTGGAGATAGTGGTTGTACAATTGTACTATTGTCCTTTTCCAATGTTCTCCAAAGAATAAGCATTCAATGCCTTCCAATTCTTTTGAAATAGCCGTTGCTCTAGGCTTTTATTCCTTCTGCAATGCTAGGTATAGCAATAACAACTTTTAACAAACTTTGAAACTTCCAGTCTTCCAGCTTCTGATGATCTTCAGAACCTCTGATGACGTTAGCTTCTGGTGATCTTCAGAACCTCTTTTCTTCAGAGGCTTCCTTGCAACACAAGCTTCTTTTTGTGGATTCCATTGCTCTCATTTGTTCTTCAGAACCTATGCTTTTAAAGAGACATTTCAAATTTTTGTCTATGGTCCTACACACTTGAACAAATATTAGCATACCCAATTGACATTTTTTAATACCTTGTTATCATCAAAACTCAAAGGGTAATGGTAAACACATTTTGTTCCAACAATCTCCCTCTTTTTGATGATGACAAACACTAGTATTAAAAATGTTCAATTGTTGTATATCTAATTAACAAGTTAACTTTTAGGGTCTGAGGTTTGTAAGCTCCCCCTAAGTCCAATAGCCCTTTAAGGTGAGGTTTGTAAGCTTCCCCTAAGCTATATACAAGTTAATTAAATTCATTTAGAAACGAAGTTACACTCAGAATAATCTCACATGAAATCAATAGACTAAGAGATGAGAAGCAGGTTCTCCTAATTCAATTTGTTAATAATTAAATTAGTGGGGCTCAGAGCCTATAAGTAAATACTATATCTACTCCCCATTTTGTCATAAAAAAAAAGAATTAAAAAAAAAAAAAAAAAAGAGGCAGAAAAACATCATGAGATAATATCAAAGGTAGAAACAAAGCATACTCAGAAGCATATAACATAATCAGAAGCAGTTAAAATTGTAGCAGAGTAAAAACAAAATAAAAGCAGATATCAGAAGCATACAATAGAAATGATAAAAACAACAAGATATAGGGTGTGTAATCTCATGAACAAAGTTAACAAAGTTAACTTCCACTTCCTCCATACTAGAGATAACCTCCTGATCCTTCTCCATTCATCCATATAATTCTTTTCATTAACAAAGTTGCTTCTGGTCTTCACCAGTTTGTTCAAGTCCTTAAAAATGTTATCACATACCTCCTTTAATATAACAGAATCTAGAAGAAGGGTAGGTGGGGGTGAGACATTTGTAAGTTGTGGAGTAATTGTTGTTGAGGAGGAAGGTATATCTGTGCTTGGAATTTCTATAGCAGCAAATTGGTTTGGAGCAACAAAGGGTTCATCATGAACAAATTCTAAAACAAATGGTGAAGATGAGTCTAAGATAGTACCAGTTTGAATAGGTTGCTCATCTTCAGCATCTGAATCTGTTGTGATCATGAAATCAGATTTAGTGGAGAGTACAAGAGCGTTAACTGTAGCTTCTGAAGTAGGTAAGGCTACATTAATGGGTTGAGGATCAATTGTAGCTTTTGAAGCAAAAGCAGGCAGAGCTACAATGATTTGTGATTCAACAAGAGTTTGTTCTTCTGAAACTAAAGTGTCAGCATCAAATGTGGATTGATCAGGTATTTGAGGCTCAGGTTGAATATGGTTTAGAGATTCTGGCCTTAGTTCAGGTTGTTGTTGTTGTTGGGGGCTTCCTAAAGTAACTTCATCAGAAGCTATTTCAGAGGCTTTATCTGGATTTGCAACATAACTACGTAGTTCTCCTTTGTAATTGTCAGACAGATGTTCAATTACAAACTCATCACTAGGTTTGAGGTGGTGATGATGTTGATGTGTTTGTGTCAGACTCTAGTAAAATTGTTTGGATTGGATTCAAGAATCCATGTCTAAACAAATGATTTTCAGGCAGTCTCTGACTAACATCTATGGTTTGCCGAATCATGTTATCTATTCTCTCCTGAACAGATGGATACATAGGAACATAAGTATCATCAACATGCTTTTTCTGTATTTTGGTATATGGTGATGAGGTTGAGGATGTTTCTGAGCTAGATGAGGTTGATGAAGAATCTAAATTTGTTATACTATTAGAGATATTATGAGAAGGACTGTTACCTCTAGTGTCTTCTGAAGCAGTAGCTCCTGAAGTGCCTCTTTCACTCTGAACTTCAACTGTAGATTTCAACATCTTACTAGCTTCTTCAGTAACCAATTCTTGCATATCTTCAACCAACTCAATCACCTTCTGAGCATCACAAACAACACTTTCCCTTACCAAATTAGCAGCATGAACTTCAATTTTATTTGCAATCTGCAAGACTTGTTGTAAAGTAGAAGCTTCATCAGCTTTCTTGTTCCTCAACTCTCTTGCAACCAACTCAGCATCAGTTTCAATTTCTTCTTCAAAGTGTTGGCATTGATGTATTTTCCAACCACTGTGCTCAAATGCTCATCAGTGACCAGATTGGACAATCTGAGAGCTTCTAAGATACCTCCTTGATGGAAGATCTCTAACAACAGTCTTCCATAAGGAACAAAACTTCTTTGCTTCTCTTGGCTTTCCTTCAGTGCCCAAAGCATGTGATGAAAGATGTACCTTGGCAGATTTACTTTCTCAAATGTGACAAAGAAGTGTAAGAATACCTTGTGTTCTAATGACAACTGATCTACCCCTCCACCCTTGGGTAGGAAACATTCTTGCATCAGCTTCTGAAGAACCTTGTGTTCTTTCTACATGTCTTTGTACTACCCTTTAGGTAGATTGTTGAACTGGGTCTCACAAACAGTTGCTTTCCAAGAGCTTGTCTTCTTGTTTAGACTCCATTGGAAAGAGCCTTTAACATCTCTTCTACATGCTCTTCCAATAATTTCTTCATTAATGGTGACAGGAATCCCCATTATATTTGAACGAATTTATGTCCTAGGAAACTCTTTCAAGCCCATCTCTGCTTTTGTCTTTCCTTCAAGACTTGGATCAATCAGAACCTTTTCTTGTTCTTCCAACTTGCAGCATATTTGTCATAAATTTCTGCCCTAACCTAGAAGTACTTTACCAGATTCTCATAAGTTGGACCATTCAGCATGTTGAAGTAACCATTCAAGTCTTTATACTTCAGATAACTTGTGAGATCGCATTGGTGATGAGTTAGTGAGATGAAATCCATTGGATTCTCAACTTCAACCGTTAAATCATCTTCTTCCACCTTCATAGTTCTTCCTGTAATCTTATACATTTCTCCACAGTCTAATTGCATGGAAGTTTCTTGACTAGAACCTGTGGATGCCATGGAGATTGATGAAGGTTTTAGGGTTCGTAGGTTTTGATTTTGGAAGAGGAGGTTTTTCAGAGATACGGTCTAAAATCAGAAAGTGTAGGAAGTGAAGTGAGAAATGTGTGTTTTTGTCTAAGTGCTTTTAGCAAAACGTTTGCAATTCAGAAGGGGACAAACAAACATAGAATTAATGACATAGGGGGCACGAGGTAGTACATACAAAGCAGAATTCATCATTGCCTTTTACAGTTATAAGTCAATACACATAAGCCAGGTTATAATTTTTCAAAGTAACTGCCATATTAGTGGGACAAGTGTTACTAAAAAGTAACTTCCAACGTTTCCACTAACACTGCTATTCAGAAGCAAGATGTACAGAATCTGGAATTCAGATGCTGATGTCATCAGAAGCACATTTTCCTCAAAACCTCAATGAAGAGCTTCTGATGGACTATAGCTTCTGAACAACTTCAAAACCTAAATTCTTATTCAAAGGCAAGCATTTTAATTAGACACAAAGTGCATGCTCAAATTTTTCTTTATAAAATAAAATATTCAACAGTTAAAGGCTTAGTGAATATATCAGCCCATTGATGTTTAGTATTAATGAATTGTATATCAAAAATTCTTTTTTGAACATAATCTCTAATAAAGTGGTGTTTGATTTCAATGTGCTTGGCTCTAGAATGTAGAATTGGATTCCTTGACAAACAAATAACAGCAGTATTATCACAATAAACGGGAATACTGTTAGCATTAATCTGATAATCTTCCAACTCATATTTCATCAAAAGTAGTTGTGTACAACAACTTGCAGCTGAGATGTATTATGCTTCTGCTGTAGACATTGAAATAGTTTCTTATCTTTTGCTAGCCCATGATATCAGATTCTCACCAAGAAACTGACAATTTCCACTGGTCGATTTTCTTTCAATCTTGTCGCCAGCATAATCAGCATCATAGAATCCAATTAACTTATAATCTAAGGATTTCCTATAGAAGAGTCCAAGATTTGTTGTTCCTTTCAGATATCTGAAGATTCTCTTAACAACAGTTAAATGAGATTCTCTAGGATCTGACTGGAATCTTGCACACAAGCATACACTGATTAAAACATTTGGCCTAGATGCAGTGAGATATAACAAGGAACCAATCATACCTCTATACAATTTCTGATCAACCTTTGATCTAGTATCTTCTTTGTTTAAGATGCAGGTTGGATGCATTGGTGTGTTCATCACTTTACAATCTTCAAGTTTGAACTTCTTCAGAAGCTCCTTAGCATACTTTGTTTGATGAACATACACTCCATCTTTGCACTGATTGATTTGAATTCCAAGGAAGAACTTCAATTCTCCCATCATGCTCATTTCAAATTCATCCGGCATTAACTTAGAAAATTATTTGCAAAGAGATGCATTAGTAGAACCAAATATTATACCATCAACATATATCCGGACAACAAGAATGTCTTTTTCAAGAGTCCTTCTGAAGAATGTTGTGTCCACCCGACCTCTTTTAAAATCATTTTCAATCAGGAAATTACTTAGTCTATTATACCAAGCTTTTGGAGCTTGTTTCAGACCATACAATGATTTCTTGAGTTTATACACATGGTTAAGATGTTTCACATCCTCAAAACTTGGAGTTTGCTTGACATACACTTCTTCAGATATCACTCCATTGAGAAATGCACTATTGACATCCATTTGTATAATATAATGCCATGATTTACTGCATATGATAGAAGTAACCTGATTGCTTCAAATCTTGCAACTGGAGCAAATGTTTCAGTATAATCAATGCCTTCTTGTTGACTGTAACCTTGAGAAACAAGTCTGGCTTTGTTTCTGACTACTTCTCCTTGTTCATTAAGCTTGTTTCTGAATACCCATTTTGTTCCAGTCTGGCATTATCCTTACTTCTCAGGAATTTTACCCAAGTTCATCTACTGTAATCATCAACAATGACTAATCCATATAAAGATACAGTGTTAACTGGTCCAAACAAATCAATATGGAGTAATTCTAAGGGTTTGGAGGTTGAGACAATGTCTTTTGTTTTGAAAGATGCTTTAACAATCTTCCCTTTCTGGCATGCACCACAAAGTGCATCTAAATAATAGTCAATGTTTGGTAAGCCTCTGACAAGTTGTAACTTACTAAGTTTAAAGATTAATCTCCAATTAGCATGTCCCAACCTTATGTGCCACACCCATTTCTTATCATTCACTGATAGAAGGCAAACTGCCTTATGATAAACCAATTTAGAAAAGTTAATTATATAGACATTATCTATCCTCTTTCCCTTAAATATTACAGAGTTATCATTCTTGTTAACTATTGTGCAGTTGGTCTTATCAAACATCACATCATAACCATTTTCATAAAACTGACTGATATTCATTAGGTTATGTTTACGACCATCTACCAACCACACATTATTAATAGAGATAGAAGAGTTACCAATAGTTCATGTACCAATGATTTTGCCAGCTTGGTTGTCTCCAAATTTCACATTTCCTCCATCTTTCATTGTTAGTGTAAGGAACATAGACTTCTCTCTTGTCATATGTCTTGAGCAACCGCTGTCTAGGTACCATGATCTTTGCTTTTCCTTTGCTCTTAGGCATATTTGCAATATTGAAAATTTCAGATCTACTCTTCTTCCCTTGTGCCTTGTGCTGAAAGTTTGATAGCTTCTGATCACTCAATACCTTAGGTTTAACACCTTTTGGTTTTGATTCACGAGAAGCAACAACTGTTTTATTCCTCTGTACCTTAGGCTTTAAGATACCAGGCTCTGAGTTCAACATACTTTGAGGTACATGTTCTGATCTCTTCAGAATCTTGATCTTTGAAGTCTTAGAATCAGAGTTGTAGAGAGAAATAATAGATCTTTACAAGAAATGGCCAGAACCATGATTCATGAAAACAATTTGGCTAAACATTTCTGGGTAGAAGCAGTGAATACAACATGTTATGTTCAAAATAGAATCTACATCAGACCCATATTGAACAAAACAATATATGAACTCTTTAGAGGAAGAAGACCTAATATTTCTTACTTTTATCAATTTGGATGTACCTGTTACATTCTAAATAGCAAAGTCTATCTAAAGAAATTTGATGCCAAAGCTCAAAGAGGAGTCTTTTTAGGTTACTCTGAAAGGTCAAAGGCATACATAGTGTATAATTCAGAAACACAATGTGTTGAAGAATCAATGCACATCCAATTTGATGACAAAGAGCTTGGAAGTGAAATTCCAGAGCTAGTTGAAAGTTTTGCAGATATACAGGTGTCTGAAGAGACTTTAGAACCTGATCAGATTCCAGATTCTGAAGAAACTCTAGAAGCTGATCTCACTCTAGAAGCTTACAATGAAGAAGCTTCTAATGAAGCACTAGATGGTTATCTGCAAGCTAACCAATCAAAGAATACTTTCAAATATAAGTTTTCACATCCAAAGGATCTTATCATTGGAAAAAAAAAGAGTCCTTGAAGAACAAGATCACATTTTAGACAAGAAGAGTCTATGTTGGGATTGTTATCAGTGATAGAACCTGCCACTGTAGATGAAGCACTTAAAGATGATGGTTGGATAGTAGCTATGTAAGAAGAACTTAATCAGTTTCAAAGAAATTATGTGTGGGATATTGTAATCAAACCTGCTCATAAGAACATTATTGGAACAAAGTGGGTATTCAGAAAAAACATAATGAGAAAGGTGAAGTAGTGAGAAACAAATCCAGACTTGTTGCTCAAGGTTACAGTCAACAAGAAGACATTGATTATACTGAAATATTTGCTCCAGTTGCAAGATTGGAAGCAATCAGGTTACTTCTATCTTATGCAGTAAATCATGGCATTACATTTTATCAGATGGATGCAAGAGTGCATTTCTTAATGGTGTGATATTTGAAGAAGTGTATGTCAAACAACCTCCTGGTTTTGAGGATCTTAAGCATCCTGACCATGTTTATATGCTCAAGAAATTACTATACGGTCTTAAACAAGCTCCTAGAGCCTGGTATGATAGACTAAGTAATTTATTGACTGAAAATGATTTTAAAAGAGGCCAAGTTGACACAACACTCTTCAGAAGAACTCTTGAGAAAGACATTCTTGTTGTGCAAATTTATGTTGATGATATAATATTTGGTTCTACTAATGCATCTCTTTGCAAGAAATTTTCTAAGTTAATGCAAGATTAGTTTGAAATGAGCATGATTGTAGAATTGAAGTTCTTTTTAGGAATTCAAATCAACTAATGCAAAGATGGAGTGTATGTTCATGAAACAAAGTATACTAAGGAGCTTTTGAACAAATTCAAGCTTGAAGACTGTAAAGAAATGAACACTCCAATGCATCCTACCTGCATCTTAAGCAAAGAAGATACAGGAACAAAAGTTGACCAGAAGGTATATAGAGGTATGATAGGTTCTTTGTTATATCTCATTGCATCTAGGCCATATATTTTATTCAGTGTATGCTTGTGTGCAAGATTCCAATTAGATCCTAAAGAATCTCATTTAACTGTTGTTAAGAGAATCTTCAGGTATTTGAAAGGAACAACAAATCTTGGACTCCTTTATAAGAAATTCTTAGATTATAAGTTGGTTGGATTCTGTGATGTTGATTATGCTGGTGACAGGATTGAAAGAAAATCAACTAGTGGAACCTGATATCCTGGGCTAGCAAAAGACAAGCAACTATTGCTTTGTCAACAGCAGAAGCAGAGTACATCTCAGCTGCAAGTTGTTGTACATAACTACTTTGGATGACACATCAGTTAGAGGATTATCACATTAATGAAAACAATATTCCCAATTATTGTGATAATACTGCTGCTATTTGTTTGTTAAAGAATCCAATATTGCATTCAAGAGCCAAACATATTGAAATCAAACACCATTTTATTAGACACTATGTTCAAAAAGGAATTTTGGATATACAATTCATTGATACTGATCATCAATGGGCTGATATATTCACTAAGCCTTTAATTGTTACAAGAACTGCAGTTAAAACAAGAAACCAACATAAATCTTTTACACGCACAATCACGTATACACAATAACATCTCGATATACGAACACACACAAGAAGTCACCACCGATCCAAAACCTCACACCAGTCACGAAATTCGTACAACACCACATACACCAGAGGAAATTTTCGAACCCAACACTGATGCCAAAATGATCAGCGGCGGACCAGCAGCATACGACACTGATGAGCAAAACCGCAAGTGCACGGTTTTAACGAAGTAGTAAAAATAGAGTATCGTTCCGACAGGGAGTTATGAATTTAATTAACTTTTAACAATGATTAGAATGAAAGTTTTAAAAGTTAAAAGGTTTAGTTTTTGTTTTGAAATAAAATAAAAATAATAATAAAAAGGTGCCTTAGGATTATTGGTTCATCATAATAACAAATCCTTCACAAACAAACCCTAAACCATAACTTTATATTCGACCTACTTTTTAAAGACAAGTTTCTCTTTAGTGTATCAAACCCTCTTTCGAGGTGCAGTGAGTGTGTTCCTCTAGCAACCACGCCTATTCTCATGGTTGATTGCTATTGGAATCCTTGAAGAACGAAACTTTATATGTCTCAAGGTTTGCTAGACTATTCTCATGTTTCGCAACCCTTGTCTAAATTCACTTGTTCCAATATCAAAGCTCCGCTTTTGCATTATAATTTAATATTTGAGATAATGAATTAGCAAATACTAACCCTCCGCTTTCGCATTATGAGTTTGGCATTTGTTAATTTATTATAAAAACGGTGAATTAGATTAGAAAGTAGATTTATATAAAATTAGGGTTTATGGCTTAGTTTGATTAGGATTACGTCATTAGACTTATCCAACAATCCCAAGACAAGAAGGGTCTACTCACTAACGTTCCTTGTAGACATAGAAAAGGAGAAGGAGAAGAAGAACATAAAATAAAGGTGAACTTTTATTCAAGGAAACAATTGTCACTTATTATTTACAAGAACAAAAGATGATTTTACAAACTAGAGGGCCGCTCTATTTATAGTCTAACATTGACTTGAGCCCCAAGAATTAAATCACTAAATTGTTGCACAAGAAACCATGGGCTCTAAGTCAGAAATACTAAAATAGGCAGCTTTTGTCAAAGAAGCAAAAGCAG
>Ga0228711_1008888_pt1 | contig 13860 bp, 6 predicted proteins | sample MedpolnodulmetaG_2_FD_177996 | JGI IMG/M metagenome (GOLD analysis project Ga0228711, IMG submission 177996) | Root nodule microbial communities from Medicago polymorpha collected in Santa Monica, California, United States - brown nodules | ecosystem: Host-associated > Plants > Roots > Nodule...
AATTTAAATTTGTGATTTTTATTTTTGCATTTGTTAAGTTTTATTTTGTTTATTTTTCTATTATTTCAGGTTCGTAAGCTGCGTGTTGTAAAACCGATTAATCATGGGGCTAAGATTTCGAGTCTCGAACGTCTAAACGAGCATCAGAGATGGTTTTGGGATCCGATTAGGGAGAGCGGGTTACATGATTTGGTTTACCTAGGCTACGCCACTGTGCCTCATGCTTTGCTGATGACATTATGTGAGAGGTGGCATCCCGAGACCAGCAGTTTTCACATGGTCTTGGGGGAGATGACTGTGACTTTGGATGATGTCGCATGTCTTATGCATCTTCAGATTGAAAGGCGAATGTTGAGCCATCAGAAGAAGATGTTGAAACATGAGGGAGTGACACTACTAATGAAGCACTTAGGTGTGTCGCAGCAGGAGGCAGAGAAAATTGCCGAAAAAGAGTATGGTGGGTACATTAGTTATCCGAAGTAGAGGCAGTTATATATGAGGTACCTTGATAGGGCTAACAGATTGGCGGATCCAGAGGATCCAAGGGATGAAGAGGAGCTGTAGAGGGTTAGGACATTTTGTGTGAAGTGTTATCTCCTATATCTTGTTGGATGTTTGTTGTTTGGTGATAGAAGCAACAAAAGCATTGAGTTGGTCTATCTGACGACCATGGAGGAGGGCTACGCGAGGATGCGTAATTATTCATGGGGAGAGATGACACTGACATACCTATATGGCAAGTTAGCTGAGGCCTGCAAGCCTGGAGACATAGCTCTTGGGGGAAGCGTGACACTGCTCACTGTAAGAAACTTATAAATGTGAACTTTAACTTTTATTTTTTTGTTATATTTTTCGTGCGTACAAATTTATAAATGTGATTTTTTTGGTTTGTGCATGCATGGTTTTTGGCGCATTTTCCTGGCTTTTTCAGTGTTGATCCCAACACCGACTATATTGAAAACGATCTGGTTGCGGCGAGGTGGAAGCTATAGAAGGGTCATGGAGAGGGGTTGACGTATCGCTCATTGCTTGATCGTATTCAGTTTGATGACGTATGTTGGAGGTCGTACGAAAAGCACAGGGAGATCCAGGGTTTTGAGGAGGTTTTCTGGTATTCAGGCTGGACTATGTGCGGTGTTCGTAGGGTGTATTGTCACTTGCCTGAAAGGGTGTTGATGCAGTACAGATACGTCCAGAGCATCCCTAGACATCCGACGGATGTTGTAGAGCTGACACCGCCTCAGATTGTGCAGGCATACATAGACTTCCGCACTCACACGCTTAAGGAGCCCGATTGGGGTCAGCCGACATGAGAGCAGACATGGCGGATGGCGGATGGCTAAGGTGTTTCACCCCTCAGATTTTGCCACCTCTTCCAGGAGATCTTCCGAGGCCAGCAAATGAAGAGCAGATCATTGCAGAGCAGTGGGAGCGGTACGATGCGAGAAGCTCGACTGATACCTATGACATGGTTAGTGTCACTGTTGCCTACCCTGATGCGCAAATGGGTCAAGAGGAGGTCATGAGCCCTCAGTAGTGGTTTCAGGCCATGAGCCATGTTAGGAAGCAGATCGCGCCGATCTTGACAGGAGGCGAGGCCAGAGGCCGAGGAGGCGGCAACAACAACATCAGCAAGACCAAGACCAGCAGTAGGATTACTTGTAGTTGTTGTGTAGGACTTGTTTTTTACTTTTCGTATTTTGATGACATTATGTTTGTATGTTCGTATTTTGATGACATTATGTTGTTTGTATTTTGATGACATTGGTTCATTGGTTTGTTGGTTTAATCAAGTTGTGAATTTGAGCCAATTTTGTTTTGCCATTTGAACACATTATGCGCCAATTAAGTTGTGATTTTCACACATTTGCGACGACATTATGCGTCAATTAGTATCATATTTTCAATTTCAATTTTGTTGGTAATTTTCGCTTATTGACTTCAGGATTTGGCATTGAAACAATGTGTAAAAACACATGTAACAGGTTCTGCCATTTTATGGCTTCAGGACGCATCGACAGTTAACTGCCAAGGAAAAAGGGAACCGGCAGTAGTTAACTGTCGAGGTTTTCCTCGATAGTTAACTGCAGCGGTTTTTGAAATTCTCGGCAGTTAACTGCCGATGGTCAATTTCGTATTTTACTTGTGTGTCTCAGCCTTATGATATGTGTCAACAACAATTTTCAAAGAAGATTCATAAAAAAACAAATTGGAGAAAGATAGATGAGATCAATTTATTAATTATGTGATATTTGTAAAAAAAAAAAATACTCCCTCAGTTTCTAAATATAAGCAAATTTTACTTTTTAGGTTCATTCAATTAATGATGTATGTGGTTCATAATATAGACCACATACGTTATTAATTAAATGAACTCAAAAAGTAAAATTTACTTATATTTAGAAACGGAGGGAGTAATAATAATCATGTGATATTAGAAAAAATATATTAATTAAATAAGGGAAATGTTAACGAGTGTCCCGGGGCACTCTTTAAGCACTTTAATTAGTAAGTTCTTTATGAAAAGTTGTATATTGAGTGTATTGAAAATTGTAATTGTTGACTTTTTAAAAGAATAATTGCTAAATTTGATATGCTTAAAGAGTGCCCCGGAGATACTCGTTAACAAGACCTAATAAATAATTACGTGAAGTGATTGTTTATTGAAAGGAAAAAATAAAAATAAAATACATAAAGGATTTATGTGTTCCAACTTCTAACCTTCTTTCTTAATAACCAAATGATCAAGGTCAAGTGGTTAATTAGTTCTTTAAACCAAAGTTCTAGAGAACAAAAGTTCGATTTTTAATAAAAATTAACTTTTCGTTAGACTTAAAATGTTTTTTTGGTCAATTGCTAGACTTAATTTACACTTCGATGTCATCCCTTTTACATGAGAACCGTAACAACAAAACAAAACAAAAGACCTTTTTTCTCGAATATTTTTCGTGACAATTTTTACATTACAACATAATTCAACATTTATGGATGTATTTTTTCTTTAAATTATTAGTTTTTTTTAAATAAAAATATTTTTCTATCTTTTAAAATTAAAATAAGTAAATTTATTTACTAAAAGTGTTAGCAAAATAAATTTAAAAAAATAAAAAAATTGTAAGGAATTTTTATATTTTTGTTACTCATAACAGTGAATATAAAATATGTTTTACGATCAAATGTAAAACATTAATATGATACTTTTTTTTTAAGGATTAATATAGTGCATATAAACCATGAATTTGTTGATGCATATGTTAAGGTATCAAAGATATAAATTTTGCATCTGAAAATGTGTTGGTTTATTTCATCAAAGATTACAATTTAATTTTTTTCAACAAACACTTGGTTTAATTTCATCAAAGATTACACATTTTAGCCTGACCTATCAATATAAATTTACAATTTTAATGTTTTTCCCTGCAAAAAATGTAAATGTTTTCTATATATTACCCGCAATTTCTAAAATCTTTGAAAATAAAGTGGTGCTCATTAAAAATAATCTCATTCTTTTATGAAATACGAAATGATAAAAAAAAAAAAAAATGTTCACAGAAAACACACAATTTTTTTTTTTTGGAGAAAAAACACAATTGAAGTAGAAATTTCTCTTTCCCTCTCCACCGCCTATTTGATAGTTACTCCGCTAAAGCAATCGAGAATTATGAGCAGGGTGGGTTACTAAAGAATGAAAAACCTGGTAATTGAGTAACAATTAAGAAAGGGTTAACAAAAAATTTAAAAACGCATGGTAGCATCTTTGAGTAGTTTATGAGTTATGACAAAGAGTGCATGTCGTGCATGCTTCAAGACTTTCGTTCTTCACTTTCACAACCATATTCTTCTAAGCATTAGTTCATGTCAATCAATGGGATTTCTACGATGGTTGTGAAAGTGTATGGGTGCAAGAGTAACTTTTTAAAGAAAGGCGCTCTCTAGTCCAAGTGAGGCTCTCATTTAGAGCCTATGTAGTCAAATATCGAGTAGTGTAATTATCTGAAATGTGTATTTCTCTATTTCCAACCTCTTCTCTGAATTGGTAGTCCATTTTTTGCAACAAAAAAAAAAAAAACTCGATTCGAATTATATAATCTAAAATGTGTTTTTCCAACATTTGGATTATATAATCCAAAACTCACTCACACACACATATATTTGAGAACCAAGATATAACTTCACCACATTTCTCACCTTCTACTCTATTCAGCTCCAAAAACATCCATTTTTGACAAAAACGTTATTTCAAAGCACAATCCAATCATCAAGGAACTTCATTCACACTATTTTTGTATGAATGCAAAGGTAAGGTGATTATAAAACCTTCCTTATTCAATTTGTATGTGTTTTTCTTTCGATTCATATTATCAAATATGTACCACTAACGTTCAAATTATATAATCTGAAAGTATGACAATCATTTTATGATGGTAAACTTTTTCTATGTTTTTAATACATTTACATTTAATGTTATCGTTGTTTATAACAGTCATGAATTATATTACAAGTATATCTGGATGATGGGTGTTGAATTCCTTCCACTTGATACAAAATTTTTGAAGGCTAGAAATATCTATATGGTAGTTAGTTGTAATGAACTCGTAAAATAACGGTATCACGTGCATGAAAATTAATCACAATCGGCAGATTTTTTCGAGAAAATGAAATTAATATTATATTAACTATAAAATCAATCCAAATTCAAATTGATTTGGTTTATACTAGAGAAAGAGAGCCTCTATAGTAGTAGTAAATTAAAAGGAGTTTTTAAATGAGTCATACACGTCCAATTATTTGTTTATAATTTTTTATTGAAAAATTTATTTGAAACTCAATGACTCCAATTGTAATAAATTAAAATGAGTTCTTAAATAAGTTCCATTAATATATAATTTAATGTATGTATTCAAAAAAAATAATTAAAGAGAACAAAGATAACATGGATTTGAGATGGTGGAACCAACTTTTATAAAACAAATTATAGGTAACACCCATAAATTTCTTGTTACACCCTAATTATACAAAAATACCCTTGAATATTTTTCAATTTTTTCATTGTGGTAGGGTTTAGGGTTTAACTAGTTAAAAAATTGGGTGTAACTAGATGTTTTAAGGGTGTAACTAGTTAAAACCACCTTTCATCTATTTTCTTTCTCTAAATGGGTACCTATTAGACTTCTTGATTTTTTTTTGAAGAATAAAAAATGGAATATATTAACAACGGCGATGGATCCTCTTTAGCACAAGGTGTATTAAAGAAGTCACCCCAAAGAACAAGCAGTCACTGTATAATTACAAAAACAAGTCAGTCGATGCCCAAACAAAGTAACGGGTCCAACCACCATCTACTCGTGCCATAAACAAACTTGGCATTGTTAGCTTTCAGCCACCACAGTGAATTATACTTAACCTTTTCTATAAGATCTATCATATTAACTTGGGTATTCTTGAATATTCTATTATTTCTTTCGTTCCAAACTATCCACACACACAATAGCCAAAACATCTGCATGAACTACCGTCGCTTTGTCGACCCTCCTATAGAGTTAGTAAACTGATAAAAATGATCATAGATGGTAAACAAATCGACTTCTGAAATGTCAACCCAATTCCTTATGTGCTGATAAAAAAGTTGATTTTAACTAGTTACCCTCTTTTCTTTTTTTTGTTGGTCAAAACTAGTTACACTTTAATTCTCCATAATAAAGGTACCTAATATATATCAAATCTTAAAAGTTTGAGACACTCCTATTAAAAATGGTCTAAAAGATTTTTAGTTGAGCGTTGCAGTTGAGAGAGTTACATAGATGAACCTTTAAATGAACACCAAGAGCATAATGTATTGCATGCACATGATCAAAATATAAGGGTTGCGATATACTACTATATCGTATCCTTTCGTCTTATTTTTATCAAGTGGTGGACACATTGGCATTGTATCTTGAAATGCAATTTCGCGAATCTATCTTCAACGTTCTTTTTCCAAAAAATTAAGCGTCATCCACAATTTGAACACTACATTAATTTCAGCAACGAGTCCAAACTTTGATCCCTTATTTCATTTTCTTCATCTTCTATTAAGATCCTTCATCCTTAATTTACTCCAATGCATATGAACTATTTTCAATGAGATTGAAATGTCATTCATCTTATAATTTGCCAATTAAGCACATGATAATCAATGGGTTGTTCTAATTGAGTAACAACACATGATACTTTACTTACACCTACCTTGCCAAATGCCAACTCTCATAGCTTTTTCTGGAATGTGTTGTAGACCTTGCCTGGATACAACTTATGAAGACTTTTATAAAATGGAGTATTATGTTACTATTATGACGTAGTGAATTGGTATTGCCAATTTGTAACTTTAACATGGTATTCAAAGTCTCACAACATTCATACAAGTCTTATCTACTACGTTGAAACATCTTTTCAGCTTTGAATGGGAAAACTCAACCCTAATATTAAACATAAAAGACCACCTAAGATGAAAATATAAGTTTAAAAGTTAGTAGTAAATTAAGAAAATATAAAACTACATAATAAAAACTGATATTTTTGTGTCATTTTATTTTCTAGATGCATCACTCAATTAGTCCATGCAACAACTAAGTTTCTGTGGGAATAGTCAACCATGTATCTTTCAAATACTCAACAAATTAAATATGAAAGAATCAACAACACACACACACACCTCATTTTGAAAATATAGACAAATCATCAAGCATATCTTAGAGTTTCCTAACGATCTGTCTGTCGTAACCATCAACATCTTAAGATCAGAATTAGAGTCATCTTCTTATGTCATATATGCCTCTTTGTCTGGTTCATTTTGCTGACTTTTGTTGTTGACATTCATCAGAAAATTAATCAAACTCGTTACTTTCGAAGCATGCATACACCTTGTTCATTTTTATTGATGCACCAAGTATCTATGCAGTTGTATATGTACCACATCAGTTAAATGTTTAAATGTCATAAAAGAAACAATTATTTTCAAAGCTTTAATTGGATTATATAACAAACACTTCCAAGTTCAATTAATCAAATGAAACTACATTTGACATTTTTCTCAATTCCTAAAAAAATTTCAATTTCAAAGGTTTGGTTAGTATGTCATCATGTTGTAGCTCGAATTTGCAATATGGTAGTTCAAACTCTTTGTAGAAAAAACGCTATCTAAAGCTCCTCATATATGGCGCTTAAAGCTGAAAGCGCTCTCTAAAGTCACCCTTAGATAGCGCTTTTTACTTACATTAAAGGGCTATTTAACCTTTACCGGCGCAAGATTACATAGCGCTTCAAAAGCGCTATCTAAAGCAAAAAAAAGCCGTTGTATAAACCTTTTTTTGGCCTTGTAAAATCTAGCTTGAGCTCATTTATTTCAATTCCTAATTGCTTCCTACCTCAACTTGTTAATGTCAAATAAAAGTTAGTTTTTCTTCTTCTTCATGGAGATGTACTTCCATGACAAAAAGACTATGTGTGGTAAAAAAAGAGCGAATATAACTTATAGTGGATAGTTGATAAGTTAACTTATAATTGATAGTAAATAAGTTAGTTGATTGAATTTGTAGTGTTTGATAAAATTAGTTGTTGAACTAATTTATAAATATGAAATGACATAAAAATGATACATTTAATTAATGTTTAATTTTTTTAATTAAAATTAAAAGGTAAAATTAAGATAAATAATAAAAAGATATAAGTTATATGTTACTTGAATTAGTTTATCAAAAAGCGATATAAGCTAATAAAAATATGTTATAAGCTCTTGTGAAAGTGACAATAACCAACCCAGTCTTTTCTAATAAAATTAATTTGTAAGACACAAACTATAAACTATAATCTCAAACATGGGTCTTGCCGGACATACCCAAAATCTTTTTGAGGCACTACTAGGCACTAGTAGGCACACAAACGCTAACTAATAGCACATCTCTTAACTAGAATTCCAACTTCAATTTATCAGGCTGTCCAAGATTAATCCATTCTTTTAAGCCATGCCTTCGTTGTTAATCTTGTGTTAGTTTTAAGCAAAATTGTATCAAGGGTCATCTAACTTAATTTAAAGTTTCTTGTTATTGTCTTTGTTTTGGATTAAAAAAATGTCTTATCTTTCTATCGAAACCTTCTTTCCACTAAAAAAACCCGTGGAAAATGATCATATTTTAGTATTTTTTGAAATATAATTTCTCATTATATCTTGAGTGAAAGAGTTATTTTGATCCTTCTCAATTTTTGAATCAATTTAGTCTTTAAGAAAAATAAAACTTTAAAGTAGTTCATGACATTATCATCATATCAAGGACAGATCGGTCTTTGAACCAATTTAGTCTTTAACAATAATAAAACTTTAAAGTAGTTCATGACATTGTCATCATATCAAGGACAAATCGGTCTCTCTATTATACTAAATCTTTTATTTATTTTTTATTTTTTTAAATCTCTCTATTATACTAAATCAATGACTAATTTATCCTCGCTCTAAAAAATATATATAATTACTTTAGATTTTTATCATAAAGCTAAATTGACCTGCACGAAAATTGTAAGAGCCCCAACTAAATTTCACTCTTGTATCTTTACTTTAAAATTTCGGTGTAACTTTTTCCAGTTCAAATTTAACCCAAAATTTTATATTCATCAAATACTAGCCAAAATAACAATCAAGTTTCAAAATAAGGATAAATGGTATACACCCCCTCTCTCTTTTGTGAGCCGTCAGCTAGCTAAAACCCGAATTTCTTCTCCTTCATCCACCAAATAGGGGGTGGCTTAGGGTCAATTTTTGACCTCAAACACCCCTTTAAATCGTTTTACTCCTTCCCTTTTATTTAAATAAGTGATTTTCACATCGAATTAGGTTTTTCTTTCATGATTTCGTCGTCTTAGTACGACGCTGTTTTGTTTGTCGTCTTTGTGCGACGTTGTTTGTCTTTTTCCTCTTGTTCAAGTGTTTGCTCGGTTCAGATTGTTAGATCAGCTTCAATCCAGTGCAGATCCAACCAATGACTTTGGCATCATCAACGTTGCAGATCTGGGGGCATGACTATTCTGAAGATTTTAATTTAGTCATATTTGTAAGCTTACGTACTTTGTCGTTTTATGCTATTAACATGGATGCTGTGAGTTTGTTCACAAATTCTTGTTTTTAGCAAATTTATATTGCATCGATGTACTCTGTCAATTAGAATGAATGAATGTCGCTTGTTTTGTGTAAAAAAAGGATAAATGGTACAAACATTTCAAAGTAAAGATATAACAAAAAAAAAATACATTTCAAACTAATATTTAAATAAGACAATTTCACCATCTCAGAAGATTCTCACGTTATTATCCAAAAGTTAAACTCACAACTTTGTGGATGATTTAACATATTGATTCAACAATCATTGCCTTGCAATTTCCATGTATACTTTGAAAACAAGAAAAGATTGATGTTAGTTTGATTGATTTGAATTAAAAGTAAAAGATTTGGAAATCCGGATTTAAATTCAAACAAAAAGTAAATATTTAATTTAACAATTAACAACTAACATTATTTAAAAAAAATTAACTACTAACATTAAACAAAGTAAGTTTTACATTGAAGACAAGATTTTTTACACTTATAATTTTGTTTTTGTTTTAAAGGAACACTTTTAAATATTTGATTACACAAGTTTTAAAAAATTCTTACTATACTTTTATCTTTAAGTAATGTCTTAGAAGGACTAGTTAACATTTCCTTAAAAAAAATTGTAAAATAGTAGTAAACGTCCATGCTTTTTGCAATTCCTATTTCACCCATACCACTAACATTCACTTCCTTTCCGAGCCTCTGATACTCGTCCATTCAAAAAGACTTCTCGCTCTAGGCCTCATTTATTTTTCATATAAAAATTTCTTACATCTTTCGATAATTATTATAAGGAAAAATTCATTTTTTAAATAAATTATGTATATGGTTTATATAATAGACCATATAGATTATTTATTAAATGAATTTAAAAAATAAATTTTTGTTTATAATAATAATCGGAAGATGTATTTATCTACTTATGTAATTAACCGATGTCGAGTAAAAAAGCAATTCATCAATGTTATCAACAAGAAAGGTAAACTTACTGATAATAACAAATTTATCAACGTTCCTTAAAAAAACAAATTTATCAACGTGGTTGTAGAAAATAATATCAACGTGTACTAGTTTTTCTGAAATTGCTTTATAATTGTCGACATCATAAACTTATTTTGTCAAAAAAAATCATAAATTCGATATGAATATTTTTATTTTTTGGGGTAGTGATATGAATATATTTAATAAAAAACAATTAATACATATTTCCTTCAAAGAAAAAATTAATACATATTTAAAAAGGTTATTTTTAAACAAAGTGACAAACACCACGTGATATTTACGCATCACATAACATTTTAAGATCTTAAATTCGAAGCACATAAATTTGTCTAATTTAAGAATTAAGAATATTCAAATTTATCCATTTATTTTTATTTTGAAATGATATAACTTTTGCGCTGCAAGGATTAATTGTTCGAGCATGTTAAATTCAAATGAAAAAGTCCTTGTGAGTATAGTTCAGTTGACACAAATAATGCATTGTTAAATATAGAAGTCGACGTTTGAACTTCAAACATCCACTAATTCACTTTAAAGTTCCGTGAGTATAGCTCAGTTGATAGGACAATGCATTATTATATGCAAGGGCCGGGGTTCGAACCCCAGACACCCCACTTATTCATTTTATAAGGTAAATTCTAGCCACTGAACTACCCTTAAAAAAAAAAAAAAAACCTCAAATGAAAAAAAAGACTTCTAAATTTCTTAACCTCCTACACTTAATACGCTAGATAATTCCCTCTATTAATTTGATTTTTTTTTTGGCATTTTCCTTTTAATATTATCTGTCCTTCATATTTTTCTTTCTGCATGATAAATTTTTACTAATAAACAATTATTCCTCCTTGTTCTCTCTCTCTCTCTCTCTCTCTCAGAAGACATTACTGGGCACTGGGATCTCTGGTGAGTTTGGTCTTCAAGGTACAATTTTGTGAACTGGGTTTTGTTTCACATCAACATTAGCCTCTTCCCATGTTTTCAATTTTTCATTACTCATTTCATGCTTCTTCTTTGTTTCACTTGTATCTATCTACAATCTTTTTCCAGAATGAATGCATTGTGGATTTATACACAAAGATTTGTTAAATAATGAAACTAAAAAGCTTTATTTTTAGTTCATTCTGTGTGTTTGTGTTCTTTTCAGTCTATTTTCGATTCCACTTGATTTTTATGTTGAGTACTGTTCAATGCATGTAAATTAAGCATTTTTGTTGATTATTAATTTTAATGTACATTAGTAGAAATTGTTACTGTTACTGAAAATGGATCTTTTGGAGGGAATTTGCTATAATTCTAACAAGAATGAATTATGCATTAAAGATATATTTTTGTGATTAAATACCCTTTTGTTGTCACTCATGATTTTTCCATTAACGGAAAATATGTAATCAAAGTAGATTGATTTAACTTTTGAACAGGGCAAAAATGACAAATGGTAGACTGGATACACCCTTGATGCCAAATTCATCCAGGAACTTACCTGATTTCAAGAAATCTGTTAAATTGAAGTATGTTAAACTTGGTTATCACTATCTAATCACTCATGGAATGTACCTTTTTCTTTCCCCACTTGTGGTGTTGATTGCTGCTCAGATATCCACTTTTTCCATCCAAGACTTTTATGATATTTGGGAGCATCTACAATACAATTTGGTATCTGTCGTTTTTTGTTCAACTCTCCTTGTTTTTCTGTCCACGCTTTACTTTTTGACTCGTCCGAATCCGGTGTACCTTGTTGATTTCTCATGTTACAAGCCTGAAGAATCGCGTAAGTGCACAAAAAGGAAATTTATGGATCAGTCTAGGATGATCAGAACTTTTACGGAGGAAAATCTCGAATTTCAGCGAAAGATTCTTGAGAGATCGGGACTCGGGGAATCTACTTATCTTCCAGAGGCTGTTCTTAACTTTCCTCCTAACCCTTCAATGAAAGAAGCTAGAAAAGAAGCTGAGACTGTGATGTTTGGTGCCATTGATGAGCTATTTAGTAAGACCTCAGTAAAGCCTAAAGATATAGGAATTCTGATTGTAAACTGTAGCCTGTTCAACCCAACTCCGTCGCTATCTTCAATGATTGTCAATCATTACAAGCTTCGAGGGAATATAAAGAGCTACAACCTAGGTGGGATGGGTTGCAGTGCGGGGCTGATCTCGATTGATCTTGCTAAAGATCTTCTTCAGGCCAATCCTAATTCGTATGCATTGGTCATTAGCATGGAGAATATCACATTGAATTGGTATTTTGGAAACGATCGGTCGAAACTTGTTTCTAATTGTTTGTTTCGAATGGGAGGAGCTGTGGTTCTGCTTTCCAATAAAACCTCAGACAGAAGAAGATCAAAATACCAATTGATCACCACGGTTCGCACTAACAAGGCTTCTGATGACAAGTGTTTTAGCTGCGTAACCCAAGAAGAAGATGCCAATGGCAAGATTGGTGTTACCTTGTCAAAAGATCTTATGGCAGTTGCCGGTGATGCTTTAAAAACTAATATCACTACACTAGGGCCTCTCGTACTTCCAACATCAGAACAACTACTGTTCTTCACTACATTGGTTGGGAAGAAACTTTTCAAGATGAAGATAAAACCTTATATTCCTGATTTCAAGCTAGCTTTTGAACATTTTTGCATCCATGCCGGAGGTAGAGCTGTTTTGGATGAACTGGAGAAAAATTTGCAGCTATCTCCATGGCATATGGAGCCATCAAGGATGACACTTTATCGTTTTGGAAACACATCTAGCAGTTCACTTTGGTATGAATTGGCTTACACAGAAGCCAAAGGGAGAATTAAGAGGGGAGATAGAACATGGCAAATAGCATTTGGTTCTGGATTCAAGTGTAACAGTGCAGTGTGGAAGGCTCTCAGGACAATCAACCCTGTGAAGGAGAAAAACCCTTGGTTAGATGAGATTGACCACTTTCCTGTTGATGTTCCAAAGGTATCTACCATCTAAACGACGAGATTGTAAGTAGTTGTGTATCAGCATTAGGTGGTAGTTGTTGGATTGATGAAATTTTCTTTCTGGGATTTTGTGATTCGTTACTGTTTTTAGAGTTCAGGTTTTAGGAATTTTATTCTGCTTTCTGGTGTACAAGTGCTTGGGTCTAGTTTAGAGGAAGTTTTTGTTGAATTCAACTTTGTCATGTGCTGGTGGTTGCTTAAACTTGTGATTGTTTTGTTGTGAGGTGTCTTTTCTCGGGAATGTATTTATTGACTGATCTGTGGATTGTGGTGCTGAAATGCATAGAATCTGAAATAAACTTCCAGATTTTAACTGTGATTTTTCTAACAAAATCGGAATTGAACATTTCAATTCCGTTTCTTTTGTGTGTTGATGGTTAAAGCTAAATTCTGAAATCATTATGTTCTTAGTAATTTGTATTATCAACCATCATCTGTGCACAATTTTAAGCTGCATCAGGTGCTTTTTAGTTGGATAACTGTCTTCTACCAGTCATTTGAAATACATAGTTCTTACATCGAGATATCGCATGCTCTTATGTTTGGTTGTATCCTTCTTTCTCAAGCAAAGAAACATTTCATTGGTCTACCTCCTCAGTTGTAACATTGCATGATACTTAGCTTGTTATATGCATAATGTGATCCCAACTTGAGGGAACCCGTTTCTTGTGAAGCACAAATTAAAGGAAATACTCTTGTTTCTGAAACACGCTTAGAAACCCAGATCCTCCTTTTTTTTTTTTTCTTTTTTTTTTTTTAAATTCCTTACTTTTG
>Ga0228711_1008891_pt1 | contig 13857 bp, 16 predicted proteins | sample MedpolnodulmetaG_2_FD_177996 | JGI IMG/M metagenome (GOLD analysis project Ga0228711, IMG submission 177996) | Root nodule microbial communities from Medicago polymorpha collected in Santa Monica, California, United States - brown nodules | ecosystem: Host-associated > Plants > Roots > Nodule...
GTTGCTAGTAGATCGTGAGAGCTTGTGGTTTCGGGTGCTAGCAGCTAGGTATGGCGAGTTAGATGGGAGGTTGCGGGATGGGGGAAGCCACGCTTCTATGTGGTGGCGAGAGGTGCAGGTGTTGTGTTGGGAGGAGTGGTTCTCGGACACAGTAGGTAGGGCGGTTGGGAATGGGGTTGACACGTTGTTTTGGACGGATGTTTGGATTGGGGAGGTGTCGTTGAGTGTCCGGTTTCCTAATTTTAATTAAAATATAAATTCCATAAAAAAATATTGTTCATAATTTACACGCGCAATAGAAATAGCATAACTATATGCATAGATGTTTGTGACGTTTAAACTCTTATCTTTTAAATGACACCAATAATATATCATTATTATAAGAAAATTTGTTAAATAATTTACACGCGCAATAGAAATAGTATAACTGGAATAACAGAAAATCTAGCCTAAAATCTTTCATTCCTCCTCTTGTATATTGTTGTTTGTGGTTTCTAACTTTTTTTAATTAATAATTAAAATTTAATTTTTTTTTGTGGTGGCCGAGTTCGAACCCCAGATCTTGCATGTATCATGCATTGTCCATACCAACTGAGTTAAACAAAATTATAAAAAGGATAAAATAATAAATAAAATACTTTAAGTGAAAGGTAAAATTTATGTATTTTTTATATATAGTTTGGATATGAAAGTATTGATCATGAGGACTATGTCCCAAGCATTTGGACGTAAACATGATCACATAACTCAAGGTTTTATTTACGCTCAACAATATTATCATTAGTAAAAGTAAAATATACTTATTGAAAACGAGTGATAATATTGTTTTTCTTTTTTTTAGTCAAGAGTGATAATATTGTTGATTTGGTGGTTTGAAGGGAGAAACATAGAGCTTGTGGAGGATAATGTGATCATTGGATCAACTCCTTATCAACAAATATAACACAAATATAGCAGCTGGTTACACTTTTTTTAAAGAAGCTAATAACACTTATTATTCATTAAAAAATAAAATAAATTGAATATTGTTCTTAAATTGAATATGGCACGATATGTATATGCTGGAATATTTGTTTTCATATTAGAAAGACAACAATGGTACCCTAAATTTCCACTATCACCCTTACCTTGCTACTTAAGTACGGTTTACAATAAACATAGAATAATCTAATTTTTGCAAATGATATCTACAAATGTGTCAATGATTTTATATAATGAAATTTTGCATATGATATCTACAAATGTGTCAATGATCTTATATAATGAAATTATGTAAACTTTTATGTAAAAGATTGTACTAAATAAGAAAAACACTATGTTTTTCATGCACAAAGTACCATATATAATTTATTTTAGAATCTTTTTAAGTATTATACTTTTTTTTAGGATTTTTTTTTGACAAAAACAAAATGATATTCATTCATTCAAATCGAGAGATTACATCATTCAACACCGCTAAAAACGTACATGATGAATCTGCGACTGGAATATTCATGGCCTCCGGATCTGCAACGTTGACGCTCAAATCTTTGATTGAATAATCGATCTTTAATATGAATCAAATGAATACCGCAAGAAGACGGAAAATCAAACAACGCCGCATAAGACGACGAACAACAAACCACCATACTTAGATGATGAAATCACAAAGAAAAAACCTAGATCTATATGAAAATCACTTATTTATATTGAAATATAGAGAAAAAGATGAAGAGAGGTGATTTCAGGTCAATAGTTGACCCAAAACCAACCTCAAAGGAAAATCTAGAAGAGAAAACCTAGAGAGAAAAAACTTCTTTTTTTTCAGGAATTTTTAAATACTGCATTTATCTAACTTAGCTAAATCATATTTTTAGGATTCAAAATATTTTGTCCCTTCGACAAAAAATAAAGAAAGGTAAGCATTTTCCTCATTTACCTCTATTTTTATCTAATAATAATAATAGGATTAGGAAAAAGAGGAGATAAGACTGAAAATTTGAGTCGGCATTTTGAACTACTCTCAAAAGGGTAAATTTGATTATCTTGATTCCACATACCGCAATAACAATTGCTAATTAAAGGAATTTAAAGAGTAGATATAGTGTTATTAATAATGTGACCAAAAAGATGAGATTAATTAGGGTTTGGTCCACACACACCCTCCACACACTTATTCCTCATTCTAACAATGTTACCAAATTTGGTTGCTTGCTTCTAAACACATGAAGTTTTTCTTACTCCCTTTAGTAAACATGAAGAATTATAAAACACTTCCAATTTTGATGGGAAAATTTGACACTTTTTGGACGTGTATACCACATGGGAATGATACTCATCACTCACAACTAAAATTGAGAGAACCGTACTTGAATCAAACTTTATGAACATAGAACAACTGAACAAATTGTGATCCACGTCATAGGGTTCTTACGCGGTTGATTATATATCAATCGATGGTATCCTTTGAATCTTGTAAACCAATGTGATGCATGAATTTTTATCAAATTTAGACCTTTAATTGATGGATTCTTAAAATCAAAATGGCTAATAGAGATCTATGTCGCTTGTACACAACAAAAAAGCAATCATTTTGTGATTGTGTACTAATATTAATTGATCTAAAGGGCAAAGGAAAATACACAAGTTGACGCAGTCGAAAGCGAAGGCTAACAAACGTTAAATGTGGATAGAGAAAAGAACAAGTTTGCAAGCCCAAACCTGTGAAAATAGGATTCCATAATCTACGAGAAATTGAGAAAACTCTGAAATTTTACAAAATGAAAAAGTTTGTCTCTCTAACTACAACTAAATGTTTAAATGTTAAGGAAACCCTAATGGACTCAAAATCCAAAACAGAAAATAAAATAGATATTATTAAGATTGAACTGGAATAATGCTATTAAAGAAACTCTCCTACATCACAACAACTCCTAGGAATCAAATATAATACAAATATTTTGATTTTTTTTAAAGGATAAATATTTTGAAATTTGTGTAGTCAAACTCTTAAAAGTGTTAAAAATGTTCTATTCAAAATTAAATTTACTTTTTTTTTCCTTAATAAATGTTGAGCAAATACTAGTTAGCATGATCAAAAGGCAAACTATACCTACATTTTTCCTTGAACTCCCTTAACTTAAATGAGCATGTATAATTTTTAGTATTAATCCAAGATTAAAATGAATTTATTGAAATTTTGAGAACAAGTGGTACTCAACCATATGACGTGGATAAATCATAGCTAACCACACTTCCAAGTTATATTGAAAGCAAAATTTCTCAAAGAGGTTACAAACTTAAACAATCCCACCTTACATTAAATTGAGCATATTAGTTATATAAGTTATGCCAAATATTAATGAATCTACTAGGTCGGTAAGCACGCACCTATATTTGGCTGACATTTTTTCAATGCATGTTTTGCTTCACTATATAGCTAGCTGAAAGCATTGGAATTTAACACTATATAGTCATAGATCATATATAGAAGTTAACATATTTCATAATAGAGATAGATCAAGAGTATCGGTGGCGTACATTTAGGATTACAAAGATGCTCGGAGAGAGCAATTATGAGAGGTTGAACTACCTTCACCACAGTTTAGGTTTATAAGTTAAATTTTTACTGTATACTTAATTGTTCTAATGAGATAACATTTAAATAGTTAAATTGACTGAGAAGAGAGACATCTCATTGGATCTAACAAAATGGTTCAATTCATTACCGTCCATTTAAAAACATAGTTCAATCAAATATTTAATCAAAATTTAAAGCAGGATAATATATACCATGATTTATATTAATAATAATTCCTGATAACTTTATTAAAACAAATCTGATAACTGATTATTGTCAATTCTTAATTGATTAATTAAATAATTAGTCTAAAAGTCTTCCACTTGAATGTCAATAATCAATTACTAAAACTAAATAAATTTTCAATTCTAGAACTTTAATTTAGGTCAAAAATCTTGTCATTCAAAAGAGAAGTAAGCTTCAACACTCCATAAATTGCATTTTTTACGTTCATTGAGTATTTAATGTGTTTGGTCTATAATATATACTCCCTTCGTCCCTTAATGTTGGCACTCATTGCCTTTTTCACATTTCTTAAGAAATGCTGTCAGTGTAATTAATGTGTCTGTTTTGTATGTTAATATTACCAAATTATCATTTGTTTGTATGTGTATTATATTTGACTTTTCATATTTCAAGACAAGTTAGGAGTATTAATTAGGGGTAAATTTAGAAAGAAAAAAAAATTAAAAATGCATCTAGTAATTTGAAAGGTGGTTTACATTTAGGGACAAAAATAAAGTCAAATGGGGGCTTAGATATAGGGACGGAGGGAGTAGCAAATTCATTAAGTATTCAATGAACCTAAAAAGTAGTTTTTTGCTTATAAATATAACCAGAGGAAGTACATGTTAAAACCCTACATTTCAAAAAAAAAAAAAAGAATGGATTTAGAGTCACATATTCCGTATATTAGATTGTGCATAATTTGGTTGCTATAGTATTACTAAAACTTTGTGTCAATTAGCTTGTGTTATTATGTAAAAATTAGAGAATTAATTGCTTGGTAGCATTTTATCAAATGTTTTGTGATCTACAAACAGTTTAAGAACTTGCATGTAATCCGAACTAGGGATGGCAAAAAAATCTGTACCTGTGAATATTCGCGGATAAAATCCGTCACGGGCACGGAGCGGATACTTTAATGGATATCCATGGATAAAATAAACGGAATTTTTAACTACCTGCTAATCAATGGATACGGATGCGGATTTAATGGTATCCACACCCGCCGATATCCATACCTGTTATTAAACCGAGTAAACTACATAAATAAATAACCTCAATATCATTCAACTTCCTAAGAAAACACCCTAGGTATTGTGAGTGTTATCAGTTATTACGCTCCTTTAAAAGGAAGTGAAAATGGTTGAGATTGTTCAAGCAAAAGCTTTGTTTATGTTAAATATGATGAGCTTTACTTATGTTTTTGTTAAATCAAAGAACTTTATTTTTATTAAATGTAAGAGACTTTATTTATGTTTTTGTTGAGTCAATGATCTTTGTTGTTATTGTAATGTATGAATATGATGTTTTGCTAAAAAGAAAAGAAAAATGCATATGAAGAACCTTTGTTTCTAAATTTTAGCTAAAAAAAAATTAAACAATTTTTTTTATTTTATTTTTATAAATGTTAACCATGGATATCTGTATAAACTCGCGGATACCTAAAAATCCGCGGATTACCCGCTAAATGGATATCCACACGGATATGGATAGGGTACGGATTTCATATTTATCTAACAGAGCGGACACGGATATCACACTATCCGCATCCATGAATATCCATTTACATCCCTAATCCGAACAAGTTACGTATAGTTTCTAAACTTTTTTTTTGTTGAAAACTACGCATTTTGCACTAAGATGAATAATATATGGGTTGTGCTAACCGGTGCGCTCAAGGTACTAGTTAAGGAAATAAAAAATGATAAGTTTGCATTGAATTCAGCAATTTTTTAACCTTTCAAAGGTTAAATTTAGGCTTAATTACACATTTGATCCCTTAATTAATTTTGAGGTTTAGTTTTGGTCCTTTAATTAATAAAAATTTCGTTTTGGTCCCTTAAATATGCTTTCGTTAGTCAATTTAGTCCCTCCCCGGCCCGTTAATTTTAAAAAGAAACCGTTGGATTATGCAAGTCTGTAGTACCTTAAAGTGAACCATCAACACTTAATCATTTTTCATTTTCTTCTTCTTCTTCTTCCTCTCTTCTTCATCATCCTCATAGACCTTCATCAAAACAATGACACGTCTCCTTGTTTCTCTCTCCCTCTCTATTTCTACCCCTCTCTCACGCACATACACACACAACCTCGTCGTGGTTCTCTCCTTAACGTGTGGTCGGACTTCTAGCCAAAGTCCTAGCCCCAAGTTGGCAGTGTTAGGGTTCCATCCAAACATTGTCACTCTCTTACACACTCTCTCCCTCTCTCTCGCTCATTGGGTCATTTCGTAGTGCAATCTCATATTATTAGTTTCCATTTTCAATTTATAATAATAAAAATACATTAACCATTAATTAAAATAATCAATAAATTACTATTTTCTTCTTTTTTATTTATCATATGTGTTCGGCATATGAATAATATTTGGATGACATTATGGTTGGTGACATTAATGACATTGGTCAACCACAATGTCACAAGTGTACAAAGAAACAAAAAAATATTGTAAAAGAGAAAGAATAAAGACACTTGTGACATTGTGGTTGGTCAATGTGACATTATAGTTGGTCAATGTCACCAACCACAATGTCATTCAAGTGCTACCTCTTGATATATGTATGTGTGAAATGATTAAATACAAACGTTATGATATGATGTAAACGAGAAAATTTTATTTTCAAAAGTCAAACACTAGCTAGTCATTCAATAGCTCATATCTTTAGTTGAATAACTTCATGACTTTTGAAGGATCGAGTATTCGAGTTGAGGTAGCAGTGTTCAGTGTCCACGTAGTGTAAAATTGGAACGGAAACTTGAAATATTGAATGGAAAAATCATGAATGAAAGTCAACATTAACCGGATCAATCAAAAGGATTTCACTACCAAAGAAAATAATAAGGCAATAAGAATAAAGAATGAATTCCTTTAAAAAGAAAGAATAAAGAATGAATTAAAGCAAGTGATAGTGACAATGAAAGGTAGGAAATATTTTGCGTAATCCTCAAGTCACAAGGCTTTCGCTTAACATAAGAGGAGTGTCCAACTTTAACTACCACATTTAATCTTTCAAAAAGAAGAAAACTTTAATGACCAGATTGTTTTAAGGTGAAAAAAAATTGTAGTACTTAAAGTTATTATTTTATAGGAGAATCCTAACGAATGTTTCTAAAATAGGATTGGGATAGGCCAGCACTACTAAAATATATTGAAATAGTGACGATTAACAATTTAGTAAATTTGTCTCTAATTTCCTCGTCGCAAACCATCAGTAATGGAATTAAATTCGTTTATACTTTTCAAAAAATCTTCATATAGTTGTAATTTATTTTCATAAAGATATTTTGAGGTCCTACCTATTTCGTCATTATTTCCTATTTTAATATTATAATCTAATTTATTGTATAATATTTTTATTATATCTCTAGTGCTATTTATTAAATCTATAAGTTCTAAAGTTATTATATTTTTAGTTCTGTTTGCACTCATTTTCTAATTTCCTGATTTTCTTTTGTAAAATATTTATTTTACTCTCTAGTTCTAATTTTTCTCTTTGTATTTTATTCAAAATTTGTTGTAATTTTAGTTTTCTAGATTTCTCATTTGAAATCTTAGATTTTTCTAAATTATCCATTTTAGTTATTTTTGAATCTTTAGTGCTCTGATACCAATTATTGATACTGAAAAAATTTCTTTTAATAATTTTAGTCCCATATCTCATTGTTTTCTACTAAGGCAAAATCTATTGTATTTTCTTCATAATACGTAGAAATTATATATTCATCCATTAAAATATCATCCATCATATTTTCTAATACATAATTTATCTCATTTTCGTAATGTATTGCTTGTCCGCATAATTTACCGAATTCTTCACAAATTTTTGTTTTTATGTCTTCTGGTAAATTCAGTTTCCATATACATCTTAATTTTTCATAAAAATCTTTTTCTTTATTTTCAATACTATTTTCGTAAGTTATATCCCAATCTTTTAATTTTATTTTTATTATTTTTTCTTTCTCATTAATACTAAATTCTGCCATACTTATTTTATACTAAATTCTTATTATTGATAGTCTAGCTTATTTATATCCTATTTTTTAAATATGTGGTTAATTCTTTTACTTGATTAGATAACTTATCAATGTTATTTTCTTCAGCTTTTTCTGGTTCATGAAATCTAATTGGTCTCGGTATCATTGTTTCTTTTAATTCTAAAATCTTTGATTTATTTATAAAAGTTCCTAATTCTGTTATTTCATTTCTCTTTGGATAGTAAATTTTTCCTATGTCTTCAAATAGACTAGGGACATCTATTCTATTATTATTTCTAAAAGTAATACTATGATGAGAATTTGTTAGTGCATAATGAATACAATAAGTGATAGAAAATATTTTATCTCCTGATCTCATTAAATTTCTTCTTAAATTTTATGTTCAAGAGTGAGTGTTTGATCTAGTCTTTGAGTATCTAGAGGGATTCCTATGTTAGGATGTATTTCAAATTTTAATTTTACATAGGCTAGATTTCCTTCAACAACCCCTAGTATTTTATCAACTAAATCTATAATTCTATCATCCTTTAATATTAGTTTTACCCGAGAATTAATTCCTTTTTGAAAGGTTGCTTTAATTAATACTTGTATAGCTCCTATATGAATATATCATATCTTTTTCCTATGTTCTTCTTTCTTTATGTTTCTTTTTAATTCCATAAGTTTCTTTTTATTTAATAGCTGAATGAATACAGGTATGTCCTTGTGCATCTGCAATATTTGTAGGAGTCTCATTAATTAATTTTCCATAGTATATAATGTTTTCCTTTTGGTTGAATCTTTTCATTATTCCACCAATTTTTTCTTTGCCTTTCAAATTAGCATCTTTAGTCAGGTATAAATCTTCTTTTTGTATTTTTTGAAATAAAGTAGGATCAATTAAAATACATCCTTCATAATTTTCATCTTCTTAAGTAATATTTAAGTGTTCTAAATCACGCATAGTTAGTAGATAATTATATTAACTAGTTCTTAAAAAGGAAATACTTAAACTTAATAGTAGATAATAATAAATAATACATAAGTTCTAACATTATAACATATGTATAAATAAAGCTTAAATTAAGTTAGATAAAGTTAAGTAGATATACCTACTCATGATTTTTCATGAATTAGTTTTTTGGTCCACCGCTACTTCTGTAGCTTTAAGTAGGATTAGTGGTAGATATATTTGTAGTAATAAGTAGATAATGGATAGTAATAAGTAGATTGAATAAATTTGAGTAAGTGAAGGATGAATTTTATTGATGAAAATTGATTACAAGAAAAAGCACCAAAGTGCCAACAACGAAATCCTAAAGGACTTAGTTAAGTTTCTTAGAGAAACTTTACACAACATAGAAGTTTCTACTTCAACTTGCTACTACTCTCGTACAAGCCTTTATTTATATGCCAAAAGGCCCTACTACTATTCATACATAATACTATTCATCCTAACACTATTCACCCTTACACTATTCACCCTTACATAATTTTATGGCATTATTAACTACATGTCTCCATGCATGTTAACACTACATTTTCATCATGGTTTTTCTCCTCTTCCTCAAGACACATGTCCACGCACTTGGCATTTGCTTCAGTATTCTCTTCATGCATGCACAACTCACAAGCATGATTAATACTCCCTTTTATGCTTAAACATAATTCTCTTAAGATACTTGGCTTATAGTTCAATAACTCCTTGTTTAGTGAGTAAAATGGAACTTCAAAGCTTGTTAGTAATTGCATGTCCTTCTCATGGATTAGTTTGCCACTTGTTTTGCTTGAGATCAACATATTTTTTGTCTTGTTAAGTACCTTAATATAAGAATTTTTAGTGATTGATTGGCATTGGGAAAATATGCTTTAATTGATTAGCAATAATCATATTAATTTGTTCTTCACTGAATATTTCTTCCCTTGCTTCGTCCATTAATGGATATTGATGATTGTTAATTCCAATTTGAACAAAATGCATGGCTGGTTAATTAGTAGAGAAATCGGGATATGCCGAGTAGATCTTGAGATAGATAGATCTTTCTCTTGCAATATTTCTTTTGAACGATTGGACTACAACCTTGAGAGTAACCGGGAACAATCTAATTTCTTCAAAATTTGCACTTAGATAAATACATTGAATAAGTCCAAATTGAAACATATTGAATGCTAATATCGGTGAAGCTCCAAGAGTGATTATCGCTTTAAGTCTAAAACCATTTCTGGTTACCATATAAAAATAATTAATTTTTTCTTCATTCGTCCAATTTTTAAGTTTGTTAAAATTTTCTTGAAATTTATCTTCTGAAAATTGTATTTGAAGTTCATGTTCTTTTCTGGAAATAATTGGAAGATCATCTAAGGAAGAAGGAATTCTTCCTAAGATTTTCATCGGAGCTCTTTCTGGTGCATTACTTCTTGTTGTCTCAGAAAAAGTTCTTGGACCCAAATAAATTTCATTTCTTGATTTTTCTAATTCCTTATGATCCTTTAAAGCCTTCTCTGCTTCTTCCTTTGTAGCGTAGGCTTGGTGAGTGATTCCAGCGATCTTTTGACAGTGTGGGGCTGCCTTGTACCAGTCATCGTAGATTCCTGGAAATGATCCATTAAAGACCACATACCATTTCTTTGGATCTTTCACAATAATTTCATCCATTGGACTCTTTCTTTTGATTTGTGACCTTATTAGTTCTATCTCTTTTTCAATTAACCCTACTTCCTTTCCAATTAATTCTTGTTCTTTTAATTTGTGAGCTTTTAGTGCTTCTTTGATTCCAAGTTGTTTGATTAACAATTCTTCGCTTCGTTCCATTCTCTTGACAGAATATTTGTGAGTACGTTCTTTTCTCCTTTGATGTGAGAAATTGAGTAATTATATTCGGCTAATTTCATCTGCCATCAAATAAGTCTTCCTTGTTTATAAGTTCCTTTATGATTTATGTTCTTGAATCCTGCAACATAAGTAGAATCGGTTCTTACAATAAATTCTTTGTCAAGCACATATATTCGATGTTTTTCTAACATTTGAATTAGTGCTAATGTTTCTTTTCTCCTATGATTTTTCCTACTTCTTTTATTACACCCATAATTTTCAGGTAGGTCTAATTCTAATTTATTACAACAAAGTGAAGTACTTCCCAAATTTAAGTTTTTAATTTTTTCTCTTTCTAGACACTGATTTCTTATTTCTTCATATAAAATTTGTATTACTCCTGCTAAGGTATCACCTAATTCTTCTGGTCGAGATTTCCATATTTCTCTTATACTTGTACTAAGTGGATAAGGTAATTTAGACATAAATATATTCATATATATTAATTGAGTTTTCCTATCTAATTCATAATAATATTTTTTAAATTCGCAAATAAAGCTATCTATTCTGCACATATTGCATATTTGCATATTATTTAAATGAGTTTCTGCTCTTTCGCTTAAGCGTTTATTTACCTTTTCTTAATGTTCAAGGATATTAAACCCTATAAATTCCTTATATATTAATTCTATTATTAATTTGGCAAATTGTTGATTATTTCCAGTCATTCTAGCATATTGTTGCCAAGTTTCATCCTCAATACTTGTTAAAAAATTTAGCACATTCCCCTATTGTTTTATAAGCTATTAAATTCTTAACACCCATTAGATTTACTTTACTAAATCTTTCATCGCTTGCCAAAAGCATAATCATATTATTAGACCATCTTCTAATATTTCTTCTGGATTTCTTACGCAATCAAGGTTTAATAATTTTTTAGATTTTTCTTCTTCATAATGGGGTTTAAATTCATCCGAAACCATTGCTCATTTTCCATTAGCTCTAGTATATCCTCTATGATTCATTGTTTCATTTTCATAGTTTTCCCAAGAACTATGTTGGTTCCAATTATCTTCTCTTTTTCTTTTTGATTTTGAATTACTTGTCTCTCCTCTCTCCATAAATATTTCATCAAAATTAGAATCAGATCCTAAATTAGATCTTATTTCAGATTCCAAATCTGAAGAATTATAATTTAATATTACTTCTTCATTTTCTAGATTCATTGGTTTATTTTTTCTTCAACTATTTTTAATTGTTCCATTAATTGTTTAATTTCTTCAATATCATTAGATCTTCTAATAGATTCCATGTATTCAGTTTTTATCCCCTCCATGAAGATATTGGGTTTATTAACATAGATGGTATTAATGGTTCTTGTTTAACTATTTTATCTATTTGTTTTACTTCTCTTGATTTATTTAATAATTCTTCTATATCTTTTATCGTTATGCTTTTATTATTTTCTTCATAATCTAAATGATTTTCTAGTTGCTGAAGAACTTCTCTAATTTTAAAAATGTTTTCATCTTCATTAATTCCTTTAATATTGTCTAAAGTTTTTTATATAATATTTATTTCACTACGTTCAATTTTAATTTTATTAAATGTATGATCTAGAATTTTATTATTATTTTCTATTAATAAAATGATACTATTATTTACTTCATTCATGGCATTGTTTATTTCTTTATACATTAATTCGATTTCTTCGGATAAAGTCATTATTTAAAAGAGTCGTCGCTAATTGGTTCTTTTCTAGTAGTGTAGAGCGGTCTACATGAGCCTACAGTCTGACCTGTTTATGAAAAAGGTTAGGCTTATGTTTTTGAAAAAGGCTATTTAAGTAAATAAAACAGACTTAGGCTATCAAAAAAGCCAACGAAGCCTGATAGGCCGGTCTATTTTTGCATATTATTAAAACTTATTTTTTATTAATATTAAAATATAATTTATATCAAACATAAAAATCAAGAAAAAAAACTCAAATAATAGACTTTTTAAATAGGTTTTAAGGCCTTATAGTGAAATATGTTTTTAAGACCTTATAGTGATAGACAAACCTTACGGTGAAATAGGCTTTTAGGCTTTTAAATAAGTTAGGTCAGACCCAAAAAATAGGTCTACAAAAGGCCATGAGCCAGGCTCAGACCTGCAAAAAAATTCGTAGGTCAGGCTCATGCCTATCAAAGTTACCTGACCTGACCTATTTCCAACCCCACTCTAGAGCAATGATTTAAATGCTAAAAATTGTAAATATGTATAAAAAAAATTTGTATAATTATTGCATTAACATAAGCAACAATTTGTGTTTAAAAACAAACTTTTCTTTAATAGATTTTTGAATTGATGCATTTATGACATTCGTTAATAAGACAAGAACAACAACCAAACTTTATCTCACTAAGTAATAAGACAACAACAACAACCAAGTTTTATCTCATTAAGTAGGATGAGCTACATTCGTAATGAGACACTATTTTATAATGGTGAGGCCGTAATTTACTATGTTGCTTTCCTTCATACAACTTGGGCTCCAAGGAAATTATTTTGAGCTCATGACTTAATCGAGATGTAGCTTGACTCAGATTTTCCATGAATTCATGTAGGGTCCTTCTTGTTTTTTTAGGCCAGAAAAACTCCATTAAAAAAATGAAGATGAATTGGTTTGCAATAAAAGTATAATTATTTTGATAATTTAATTTGGATGCACAGACAAATTTAACATATACATTTTATTGAATCAAGATTACTAGATAGTAAAATGTGATTATTTTGATATGTTGAAATATTTATAGATTTCTAGTTCTTAGAGCGAAATATTTTTTTTATGGAAGATGGGGAATCAATTTCTAGTTCTTTATGTAAAATTTTAGATAAAAATTGTTTTAATTTGACATTATTTGCCTCTTGCAAAGTTCTTTTTGAATACCAGCACTTATGTTATGCACCTAAACCAGCACTTATTATACTTTATAAGCATAAATCAATGGGCAAAGACCACAGATTTAATTCTTTTTGAACATTTTATTACCAAACAATTTGCTCTTTTCGCCGAGGCAGTTAAATTAAAGGAGTAGAAGCAACTAGCTAGGACTCTGCTGCTGTGGAAATTAAATATAATTCTTTATATAAATAAAAGAGAAGAAAAATGTGAGAAGATAGACAAAAAAAATCATTATTTTATAGTGTTGAAAAACATGTGAATGCAAGGATTGAAGTTGAAAACATAAAATAATTTTTTTCCCTATAATTTTTTTTTTTTTTTGCTTTTTTTTATTTAAAT
>Ga0228711_1008892_pt1 | contig 13856 bp, 8 predicted proteins | sample MedpolnodulmetaG_2_FD_177996 | JGI IMG/M metagenome (GOLD analysis project Ga0228711, IMG submission 177996) | Root nodule microbial communities from Medicago polymorpha collected in Santa Monica, California, United States - brown nodules | ecosystem: Host-associated > Plants > Roots > Nodule...
GGGGGGGGGGCGGGATTCAAGTTAGAATTATGTACATACCCTCAACTACGACATCATCTATCACAAAACCACCACATGTCGGATCAAAGGCTACGCTTGATACACCACAACACTGGGTAGTGGGTGCAGCTTCAGAACTCATATATGCTGAACATAAAGGCAGCTAAAGGACCAAAACCACTCTAGTTGGGTGGGCTAAGAGGTGTTGAAGTTGTAATACTTGTCTTGGGAGAAAATTCCAGACCATTTCTATGTCCAAGAGAAACCTCCCATACAATAACGGTAGCTGGATTAAAAGCTTGCACATCGGCCACGTACAACGTACCGTTGTCTATAATGATAGCATCTCCAACTATAATCCCACTTGGCCCACAATCTAATAGCCCTTTACTAGTGCAAAACCATTTGGGTGGTGTTGCATTCTGAGTAGGAGGCCATTGGGACCAATGAAGTTGAACCGATCTTGATTGTAATACAGAACAAACACAGAGAAAATTGGGCCATCTAGTTGAAATCAAAACAACTATAAGTGTCAGACACACAAGCATAGTTGCTTTTCAGTATCTATTTGCATTCTGAGTAGGAGGCCTTTGCGTCTTACACTTATAGTTGTTTTTATTTCAGCTAGATGGCCCAATTTTCTCTGTGTCTATTCTATATTACAATCAGGATCGGTTCAACTTCATTGGTCCCAAAGGCCTCCTACTTAGAATGCAACACAGCCCAAATGGTTTTGCACTAGTAAAGGGCTATTAGATTGTGGGCCAAGTGGGATTATAGCTGGTGATGCTATCATCGCAGACAACGGTACGTTGTACGTGGCCGGTGTGCAAGCTTTTAATCCAGCTACCATTATTGTATGGGAGGTTTCTCCTGGACATGGAAATGGTCTGGAATTTTCTCCCAAGACAAGTATTACAACTTCAGCACCTCTTAGCCCACCTAACTGGAGTGGTTTTGCTCCTTTAGCTGCCTTTTTGTTCAGCATATGTGAATTCTGAAGCTGCACCCACTACCCAGTGTTGTGGTGTATCAGGGGTAGCCTTTGATCCGACGTGTGGTGCTTCTGTGATAGCTGCTGTCATAGTTGAGGGTATGTACATAATTCTAACTTGAATCCCCCCCCTTCAATTTCAATATATTCTTTGTACATTATTATTTACATTCATTATTATCCTAACCATATTTATAACTGATTCCAATTGAACGACACTAAGATTTGTGAAGCCTTATTTTACCCATATATTGTGTCAAGCTGTTCAAATTTTTTAAACATTTATGTCTAAACCTGTGTTTTTTCACTAGCAATATGATATATTATTTTAATATGCATTTCCTCCTTGATTCTTGCCAAGTATTTCTGTTGCCTTCATTATTAATGATGTCACTGCCTACATAATCTTCTATGACCAACTTGTGTAATATAATATCTTCTACATGTTGTGATGATGTTGATTATGATTTATGTTTGTCAGAATTTTATGCCTGAAGTTTCACGTGCACTGATCATTTATCCAGAAAATAGATACTAAATGTTGCAACTCATCTTTGCAGGGAACTACATATCCCCTCATGATCCAGATGAGGGCCCGCTAATCACAGGGTGGAGAGTCCAAGGATGGGAATCATCTTTCCAGCATGTTGTCCTCCATGCAATATTTGGAAGTTTTCATGGAAAGCCTCCTATGCGAATGGTTTGGGAGTCCAAAGTGGACATTAGTATCCGGCAATAGACAATAAGTCAAAATGGATCCATTTCAATCATTTTGATCTTCCAATAGATCTTGGGAACCTCGCACGAGTTATTTACTCAGCTCAAGGTGGTGAAATTGTCGTTGCTTTTCTTTATGGTGGAATCCGCATATTTTCTGGTTTTACTTTTACACCTGTAGCCAACTATCAGATTAATGTTGGGTCATCAATTGTTGTTATGCTTTTTCTGCAACAAGATATTGTTCAGCTTCTGTTTGGCATGACACAAACAAGGGTGAGGCCATGTTGAAAATAATCTGAGTTCTTCCTCCATCTTTTCCAATTGGTCAAGAGAAAGCAACCTCATCAACTTGGGAACGTGCAATTGCGGAAAGATGATTTCTTAAAATTCTTTAGGACATAGCATATTCATTACCTTTTCTAGAAGTTGTGATTTTTGTGTTTTTTTTGTCACTGGTTTATTTCTCTGCTAACACCTCTTAGGAAAAACAAGTTCTGTTTTAGCCTCTTAAAACATCCATATACCTATACAAATACCTTATATGGAGGGTTTGAAGTTTCTCCTGATTGCTCCTTCGAGTATCTTCATAGTGTGGAGGTTCATTCACAATAGGTTTCCAAAGGAAAACAACCTTTGGTCTAGAGGTTGCGCGGTTGTGTTCGCTTGCAATCTGTGTTTAAAAAAGTTTGGAAAAATCTATACATCTATTCTTGCACCTCCTCTATGCAACTTATAAATTATGCATTTGATTTATCTTCAGTTGTGGCTCACTTCTTCTGTTGCAATCAGAGATCTCTAGAGTGTTTTGTAATATTCTAGTGTTTGTTAAAATGTTTATTATGCATATTTTGCAGCTTCATAGTGATAGAGACTTGGTGTATTTTATGACTAGTGCTTTTGTTACAAAGAACAAGTTTTTATTGCCATTGTTTTTTTTTTAGTGTATGTTAGTTTTGGATCTTTTACCTCTTTACATGTTTTTTAAAAAACGCATATCTTATGTCCCAAATTTGACTTGAGAAAGTTTCCAATAAACTTCTTTGTCAAACAAATAATTAAAAATGACTTTTAATAAGGATGTTGACATTCATTAATAGAAAATAATAAAATTTTGTGTTTATGAATCAGTAAATTTCTTGTGGATTTTTCTACGGTTTAGTTCAGATTCCTGAGGAATTACCTAAGTAAAGGACTTTGCTGCGGAATTACATGCGGAACGTTCGCATGAAAGTTGAAACATTCACGGGAAGGGAATCTTTCCCACTCTGACCAAAACTTTCCTGCGGATACTATTGGCTTTTCCTGAGGAAATTTTAGTAGGAAAGTTTCCTGCGGTTTCTAAAATCCTCAGGAAACAATTACCCACGAAGGTATTACCTGGGAGTGCAAATCCTTGGCAAAATCGGCAGGAAACATGTTTCTTGAGGATTTATCGCCAGATTCCACAGAAAAATCGAGAGTTTTTAGTTGTGTTTGTTAACTTGTTGATATAATACAACTAATTATTTGTAAATGACTAGAAATGTTCATATTAATTAGTCAAAATAAAAGTTAAAGATATAAGGAAGAGAAAAACCTTGAAGACGAAGACACTTGCAGGATGATATATTTCTTTAACCTTGAAAAAGTAAGAAATTGTCCTAAACATTATCAAGAAATATATTCAATGAGAAAGAAAAACATTCAAACCAAAAAGTAACAAGTGACCAATAACTAGGGATCATGCAAGCCATTCTAATGATAATACACTTATTACAAACATCCAAAAAAAGCGTTCTAAAAACAAATAACTGAAGGATCTTTACCATTCGTTTTACCCAGAAGGGCCATTCGTTTTCTTTTCCATTTACATTTTACCCAGAAGGATCTTTACCTGCATTAGAAGACATCAAACATTAACCTCCAAATCATATAAAGTACTCATAAAAATTGTAGTAATTCACAAATAAAAGCTATTTATAATTTATGAAGTTGATGATTTCCATCACAAATAAAATCAAATAATTTGTGAAAAAAAACAATAATTAAGTCAAATTAGATTGTAATCCTAAACATAATACCCCCTAAAAAATAGTTAATTCATTATTATCATCTTCTATGAAGATAGTACCATTTGTTAAACGAAATCAAGTAAATCACAAGCGTTTGGGGGTTTATGTCAACCATTTTACAAATGATCAATTGATAAAAGTATAATTGAAAAAATGTAAAAAAATAAAAAATAATGATGATTTTCATTTGACGAGGTACAAAATGATTGTTTGTGACCTAGATCTTGTTGCGATCTAATGAAGCAATACAATAAAAGGCTAAGATCGCAAATAAGAAGCTAAAGAAAAATAGATGCAATCATTGATAGAACAATAACAATGACCTGTGATTTTACTAGTTTATGATGAATGGAGTTGCAATCGAGGTACATCAATGAGCGATGGATTGTGAACGACGACTTTTATAGCTCTTCGTATGCACAATATAGTGAGAGATAGATAGGGGCGGGTGGAACGGCGGTGTCCTTTGGTAGTACTGTCAAAGATTACACAACCACATATTTATAAGGAGTGAAATCGAAGAGAAACTGGAATTAGGTTAAGTTTTAGGCTTAATTGCACTTTTGGACTGTCGAGTTTAGCAATTGTGCGATTTTGGCCACTCAAGTTTAAAATGTGCGATTTTAACCCCTCAAGTTTGCCCTCTTTCTCATTTGCCACCCCTCACTCATATTTTGACCAAACTTTGACTTTTTTGACACATGTTATGTTATGATTGAATAAATTAAAAATTAATTAAATAAATATTAAAATAAGAAAAATGCTAAATCTCCCGACAAAATTTACAGCGAATTTTTCCCGACAGGTTAATTTAAACTAATTGCATTTTTCTTAATTACAAGAATACCCTCCCTTGTATTGTGGCAGGAGCAAAGTTATATGTTGTAAACGTGTCATGATTTTGTCGGGATAAAATGTGTCGCGAGCTATAGCAAAGCTGTTAAAATAATAGTTAACATAATAATCAAACGCCTCATGTATGTAACTGCAGTGGCAACAACCCTAAAAGATTCACCAACATGTTAGATGAAGCTACAACAATTAAAGTAATAGACAAAAGATTATCATAAAGTTTTGACAAGATGATAAAAAATACTTATCACTTTTTTACCAGAAAATTTTAGAAGAAACACTCAACTCTTACGCGTTCAATCATCTATGGGGACGGAAGGATTTCTTAAGTTCCTCAGCCATGTTTCTTTTAAGAGGGTTCCTCAACCATTATTAGAAACGAGGATGTGAATCTTATAGTTCCTTTTTCAAATTTGAACGATTGCTATTTAAATCTAATGAGTTCCATCCAATTCTAAAATTGATCAAACCCAGTCAGATTATGAAGCTCTCTACATGCATTGCAAGAATCAATATAATAATATCGTAATGTTACATAAATAACCGACGTCCGAAGAACATAGATGCATGAATTGTACGCCAGAAGAGTCAACCATAGAATTTGCCTCCTAGTTGGTTAGGGTCTTGTTTGTTTTGAAACTTTTACTTCTAGTGACTCTAATACAACATAAATTTTATATTTCTTCTCTTTCATGTTTTGGTACTATTCATTGTCTCTCCTCTAAATGACGTTATTCTATTGTTCCAAACCTGAAAGGTCATATTAGTTAGTGATTAGTACTGAGGCATGTGACCCCGTGATGTAATTAAAAATGTTTTTTGTACATATAATTAAGCACCCACTTCAATTTTCTCCTACTGTGATATATTCACTTGAGACTTAACTTGTGTTTGATTCTTCGGCGGAAAAATTGATTATGATAGAATTGATTTTAATTAAGTTAAATGTAGAGCGATTTATGTTTAGATACTTCATAACAGAAATGATTCATATGAAAATTGTTGTTTGAATATTTTATGTCAAAATTGCGTTTAGAAGGTAATTACAAAAATGGGTTTTAATATGTGTTATATAGATATCTAGATTTATTTATTTTCTTCTTTATTTGTTTATTTATCCTTCATTTATTTTTAATTAAATTTATGATAAAAATATTAAATTAGGAAACTAGCATAATAAATATTAAATTGATGATAAATACAAATATTAAAAGACAATAATATAGTGTTAATTTTAAAATTGTTTTAAAGGGATAGATAAAAAAAAAGAGTTTGAAAAGATCCAAATCCCCCACCACCCACCCACACCCTAAGTAGCTAGGGTGGCATAATAGGTTGATCTTCCCTTTGGCGTTGGCTAACTTGTTAATTTAGATACAAAAATAATATAGGAACACAAAACTTTCCCACTTTGGATTTCACGCTTGTAAAGAGGCATATAGTGCATGACCCTCCAGATGGACATCGGTGTCCTATTTTTTCACAAAATATTTTTTTTTTAGATTATACAATCCGAATCAACTTTAAGGAAAAAAAATCTTAAAATTTTTGTTTAGATTATATTTAAAAAAAAATTGGAGGTGAGTGAGGATAATAGAAAAATACTTTTTATTAGATGGAACACTGTTTGTTATGAAAGGAGTATGGGGGTTGAGGGTTAGGCGGCGTGCGTCCAAGCCGAAACGGCATCTTATTTGTTTCTGCATTGCGCCACTTTTGGTTCAATGTGGCAGTTGGTCCAGTCTTGGGTCGGTGTTACAGGAGTTGATCCTCAGCTTTCGTGCTCATTTCCTTCAGTTCACTCATTACTTAGGTGGTTTGAAGGTGCGTCGATCTTTCCTCCAGCTTCTTTGCCTTTTGTGCGTATCAAGTTTTTTTAATAATTCCCATACATCCATACTTGTGCGTATGTCATAATTATGGATAAAGTTAAGTTTCATTCCTACTAGTGGTTGAAGGCTAGTAAAGCCACATTTGTGTATGGTTGTCAGAGATCGTGGTCGAACCCGTTGAATTGTTTGGGTATTGATGAGCAAAACCGCAAGTGCACGATTTTACTGAAGTAGTAAAAATAGAGTATCGTTCCGACAGGGAGTTGTTCAATTTAATTAACTTTCAATATATGATTAGAAGAAAGTTTGATTGTAGAGATTGGGTTTTTAAAGGTTAAAAACAATAATAATAATAAAAAGCGCATTGGGATTATTGGTTCATCATAACAATGAATCCTTCACAAACAAACCCTAAACCATAACTTTATATTCGACCTACTTTCTAAAGACAAGTTTCTCTTTAGCGTATCAAAGCCTCTTTCGAGGTGCAGTGAGTGTGGTCCTCTAGCAACCATGCATATTCTCATGGTTGATTGCTATTGGAATCCTGGAAGAACGAAACTTTATATGTCTCAAGGTTTGCTAGACTATTCTCATGTTTCGCAACCCTTGTCTAAATTCACTTGTTCCAATATCAAAGTTCGGCTGTCGCTTTATGAATTGATATTTGAGATGATGAATTAACAAATACTAACCCTTGGTTGTCGCTTTATGAGTTTGGTATTTGTTAATTCATTATAAAAACAGTGAATTAGATTAGAAAGTAGATTTATATAAAATTAGGGTTCATGGCTTGGTTTGGTTAAGATTACGTCATTAGACTTATCCAACAACCCCAAGACAAGAAGGGTCTACTCACTCATGATCATCGTAGATATAGAAGAGGAGAAGAATGACATAAAGTAAAATAACAAGAAAATAAAAGAAGAACTTTTATTAAGAAAGACAATTGTCACTATTGAATTCCAAGAACAAAAGATGAATTGATGTGATAGCTAGCTACTCTATTTATAGTTTACAATGACTTAAGCCCTAAGAAATATAACAGTAGAATGTTCCACAAGAAACCACAGGCTTTTAGGTCAGAAGTAAACTAATAGGTAGCTTGTCTGGGAAGCAGAAGCAGCAAAAGAGCATCCTGAAGGTTGGCACGGCCGTGTTGCTGGTGGCACGGGCCGTGCCAAGTCTCTGACTTGGGGAATGACATATTTTTGTCCCATATTTCGTATTTTCATCTCGAATCAGCTCCTAATCCTCTTTCTTTTGCTTCAAGACTAAATCTTTAGATATTTGTTCCTGAAATATAATAACTTGCAATTTAAAGTAAAATAATTCTAAAAGAAAATAATATTTAAATAAAACTAAATCAAATCTAAATAATATAGACTCAAATAATATATTAAAAACACTAACTTATTGACTCATCAGGTATCGGCTAACCTTTGTTTTTGTAATTATTTGATTGATAGATTGTTCATTTGAACGGTCTTCTCAGTACACCTTGTGTTAAGGAGACGCCTTTAGTTTTGTTAATATATACCCTTTTTTATTCTTAAAAAAAAAAAACTTTTTATTGTCCGATTTTCAGAATAACAATGGCGTGTATTATTAAGGACATAATTGAAAATGAGACATGACTCAACTTTTTTTTTTTTTTAAGAAAGACATTACTCAACTTATCATCTTCGTTATTGTATCATCATAATTTTAGTTTTTGAATGAATGAAACTTCTTTTTGGAAAAAACTAAAACTTCAATTCCAAACTTTTTTTTTTTGTAATGGTTATAAACTCCTCTTTTAAAATGAAGGGTTAAATATGTTTTTGTCCCTATAAATATACCAACTTTTCGTTTTAGTTCCTCTAAAATTTTCCTTCAACTTTTAATCCTTAAAAAAAATTTCATCTTCACTTTTGGTTCCTCTTTTAAAGTAAACTCATATGTAGAATACATATTTTTGAATAAAATTTTTTAGAAAAATTCATAATATTATAAGAACCTCTCCCAAAAAAAATTAGAATTTTTTAACAAAACATAAATTTAATATGAATTTTTATATGTTTGACGGTTAAAAATTCATAATTAATTTATGTTTTGTTAAAAATTTCTAATATTTTGAGAATATTTTTTACAATATTCTACACATTTATGCACTATTTCATTAAAAAAATAAAAAAATAAACTTAAAAGTAGGGACCAAAAATAGTGATTGAAAATTTTATAGAGACTAAAAGTTGAAGGAAAATTTTAGAAAAACTAAAACGAAAAGTTGGTATATTTATAGAGACCAAAAACATATTTAATTCTAAAATAAATAAGTAAAGTGTTTTTGTATATACCATGTAATATGTAATGTCTGTATCAATTCTAAAATTTTTAAACGCCATAAAAAGTGACCGTTTAAACGACACTTGCAGTTTTATAATGTAAAATAAAATACTTTGTTACCTTCTGACATTGTATTTCTCCCCCATTTAGGTCATCCGCTAAGCTTATTGATAACGGCACCAGTCGGTGGAGGTGTAGAAAAGAAAGAGAAGGATAACGTGTGTTTAGTTCTAGAGAACCTGGTTAAATTGTCTTTAGAATTCATGTTCTGGATACATACAACATTGGTCTTCTATGTGTCATGCTGCATGCACTTTGCTGCTTCAAATGCCACCTGTACCTTCAAACATGGAACAACCATTTTCCCTTGCGTGACAAGTGTAAATTCTCCATTCCTCTTTTTGTATCCATTAATTTCTTCTACATACCCTATTTACTTGGGTATGTATATATATACACTCAGTTGCAAATCTACTGCAATAAATTATTAACACACAACATATCATCAATCTAATCTAGGAACGGAACGTAAGTAAAGCATCAAAAAAATCAAATCAAGTGCAGAATCATGAGTCAAGAACAGCCACAAAGACCACAAGCAGAGCAATTCCTTGAGCAAGAACCCATCAAATATGGCGACGTTTTCAACGTCTCTGGAGAATTAGCATCACAACCAATCAAACCAAGAGACGCAGCTCTCATGCAAGCAACAGAGAATCAAGCCCTAGGACAAACCCAAAAGGGCAGTCCAGCCTCCGTGATGCAATCAGCAGCCGCAGTAAACACCGCGGCCGGCCTTGTAAACCACGGTGACATCTCAGACATAGCAAAAAACCAAGGCATGAGTGTCTCCGAAACAAAAGTTGGTGCAAACCGCGTGATCACAGAATCCGTCGGGTCACAAGTAGTTGGACAGTTTGTTGAACCTGATGTGCCAATGAATGATCCTGGTTTGGTTTTGGACAAGAATGCTATAACCATTGGTGAGGCACTAGAAGCTTCGGCTTTGAGTCAAGCCGGTGATAAGCCGTTAGATCAGAGTGATGCTGCCGCTATTCAAGCGGCGGAAATGAGAGCTACGGGAAAGAATCATACTGAGCCTGGTGGGTTGGGTGCCATAGCTCAGTCAGCCGCTACCAGGAATACTCGTACTATGCCTGATCTGCAGAAGACTACATTGGCTGATGTTGTATCGGTAACTTATCTTACCTTGTGATATTTTTTTATCGGGTCATACTAACTAGTGCTTCTGAATCACGTCTTAAACTTTTAACAAACATAAAAGGGAACTTTTTCATTGAAAATAATATAATTTTTCTACTTTTTACACAAATTTTAAAAAAAAAATCCACAAAAAAAAATATATATTTTATCATATTATTTTTTGTTAACTATTACAACATTTTTCTTTTTCTTAATTTATTTTTGTAGAGATATTTTTGGTTTGGTTGGACACATATTTAAAAATAAAATGAAGCTTAAACTGTTGGACTGACATATAGTTGTTTAATGATTTGAATGGAGGGTGCGAGGGAGAAGCTGGGATCAGACAAAGCTGTAACACGAGAGGATGCAGAGGGAGTGATTGGAGCAGAGCTTAGAAACAAAGCAGACATGAGAAATAAACCGGGCGGTGTGGCTGCGTCGATGGCAGCCGCAGCCACGCTGAACCAGAACACGTTAGACTTTTATTTTTAATTGAAATTTCTTTCATACATTGTTATATATATTTGTGGTTGTCCAATTTCTCTCTAATAATGTCTACTGTTCTACAATTACGTGCAGGAAGAGCGGGTGAGCATGGAGATTCAAAGCCTAAGGCCACTGATAATGTATAGACTTACTTTGAGTCATAGTGTTGTTTGCAAATCTATCTTTCACTTGAAAGAAAAAATGTGTTATCTATCCTTTTTTGTTTTCTTTTCTTTTGAAGAATGGTTTCTTCCACCATCCATAGTATATCTTTAGTTTGTACTTGGACAAATCTTCTTATGAATATAAGGACTTCTCATACTGTAATTTGAAGTGGTACGTGTTTTTGGCCTGTGGTTTCTTTTGTAGGATTAAGCCCTGTTTGGGTTGAGCTTTGGATTGAGCTTATGAAAAATAGTTTATTTAAATAAATAAGTTTTTATTTTAATTTATAAGCTCTTACTAACGAAAATTTTATCTTCATAAACTGTTTTTTTATAAACTACCTTAAAAACTTATAAATAATACATAAAAACTTATTTATTTGCATAAGCTGTTTTATATAAGCTCTAAAATAAGCTAATTTAAACGGAGCCTAAGTTGTTATGTGGTTTCTTTTGTAGGATTAAGTTTTAACATACGAGACGTGAATGGAGATCTATTAGTACATAAAACTCCTAATTAAGAAAAAATATATTAGTATATATTGAACAAATATTATTGATAATTTAATTCATTGGATTACCACCAATCCACTGTGGTTATCAACCTCTATAACTAAATTTAAACCCCAGACATTCCATTTTTTCACAATTAAATTGTGTGAGATCTAGTTACTAGGCTACTTAACAAAAAAATTAAAAACTTTAAACTTGTAATTAACAAACTATAACAAATTTTTATCCAATATTCCTTCATAAATTGGAATGTATCTGCATTTTTCGGTTTGGAAATTACAATAAAAATGTCAAAATCATTGAGAAAATAAAAAATACTAACCACTTGCGTTTTTTTCACCATCCAGTTTCTCTGTGGATAGACTTTTGTTTTTCCTAGAAAATTCATCCTAAAGATAAATAACTAAAAGTATGGGTCGGATTTACGACCCAGCTAGCTTGGAATGCGCCTGGGCTTAATTCATACTTTCTTTGTATCGCTACAAAAAATTTGATTTTTAGTGACGGTTAAAATTCGTCACAATAGAAAAAAATTATGTAGTTAAATCTATCTGTTATTGTTAAATAGTTATCACTGTATGTTTCCACCTTTACTTTAAAAATATATTATAAACCTCTACCTAGGGTTGTGACTGTCACTAAAACTTATCATTGATTTATTTTGCTTAAATTCTACAAAATTTCTGGCTCCACTGCTGACTAACAGCGATGCTCACGATCACGATCAAATGGTATAGTTAGAATTTAAAATGTCAATGAGGCTATTTTAGTAATCTATTTTCTCTGTGGATAGAGGTAAAAATGTGAATTAAGTTCAAAAAGAATGAAGTACTTTCTAATTATAGAAGTTAGAATGTCAATAAGGCTAAAGAAGGTGGAATTTTGATTGCTTAGTAATACATCTTTATGGATAGAAGTTAAAACGTCAAAGAATTTTTTTGGTAAACCATCCTTTTTCTTTCTAGATGGAATCTAGAAAGCCAAAACGGTAAAAGAATGAATTTTGTTTTTTTTAAGGAAGAATGAATTTTGTTTAAACATCCTTTTTCTTATGGTAAATGGTAAGATGTTGTAAGGATAAAATAATGAATTTTGTTTATCTATTCTTTATGGATGGAATATAGAATACCAATAAGGCTAAAAAAATGAATTTTCCTAACCATCAATTTTTTGATAGATTGAAGGTAAAATGCCATGAGGCTAGGCTAAAAAAATGAACTTTACTTAACCATCATCTATCTTCAATGGTTAAAAGCTAGAATGCAAATCAGGCTAAAATGAAGAAAATATAATATCACCAAATATTGGTGTGAAAAAGAAATTGAAACTTACAAAACCCTTCGAAGCTGAGCAAGAATTCTTTGCGTAGATGAATCACTAGTGCTGCCAATAAACATTCCTATATCATAACCACCCTCTATTTTTATCCACTTATTAAGAAGTCTTGGAGAATTCTAATTTCTCAATATCATTAACTCCACGTCCATGAATGTTCCAGGTCTGATAAAACTCTTGCTTTGTTTAAGCGGCAATGTGAGGTGTACTATTGCTAAGGAATGGAGGTTATGAGAACAACGACGAAGAAAAATTGGGTATATTAGAAATTGGATTGAATTAGCATCTTGAATGAAAATCTCAAGAATTCCATAGAAAATGGGAAATAAGAAAAGATCGATGAAAATTTTGAGAAAGAAATTTGCGGAACAGTGATCTCTTTGATGTTATACTAAAAGAACACTGCTAAACGGGAAGCTTTTCACGAATTTCACGGCAGTAGGAAACTGCTTACAATACAAGGGCAATGTGGTAAAATAGGAAATATGTAATGGTTAGATTAGTAATTGCAAATAAAGGGCAGTGTGTTTCTTGCTTTTCCGTGAAATTTTCTCCGTACTAAACAGCATTAGTGTATACTAAAATTCTTGATAGAACTAACAATTGAAGGAAAATAAAAATATTGAAAATTAGCAAAGACATATTATTGAAGCTTAGGTTTTAAGAAATTTCTTTTATCTGAAGCTCGTGGTTTTTCTGGAGGAATTTGGTCATTATGGAATAGGACAAATCTACAAATTCAGCTCATCCGTAATGATTCTCATTTTCTCCATGTTCAAGTTAAAGATAAAGATAATGATCCTTGGCTGCTTACTGTAGTTTATGCAAGCCTGAGGGATCATGAACGGGGTGATACTTGGAATAATTTACGGGACTTAGCTAGGAGTATTCACGAGCCTTGGTTAATGATGGGAGATTTTAATGAAATTGCTAGTCCAGATGAAAAAAAAGGAGGGACGCAAGTTGATCTCAGAAGATGTCTTCACTTTGCAGATTGGATTAATGATTGTAATCTTATGGATGTTAACACAGTTGGAACTAAGTTTACTTGGAGGGGACCTAAGTGGAATGGTTATGACAGAGTCTTTAAAAAGCTAGATTGTGTTCTTTGTAACGTGGACTGGAGGCTACGATACCATGAGGGGTTTGAAGGTGAGAAAAACCACAAGAAGGGGGGGTTGAATTGTGTTTTTGGAAATTTCTTCTTTTACGTTCTAGATAACTGTCCTCAGGTTCAGAGTCTGAAGAAGTTCAGAGTCTGAGTGAGTTCAGAGTCTATGTGCAGCGGATAATGTAAAGAACAGAAGAAGAAAGAACACAAGCAATTATACAGGTTCCTTCCACAAACCAGAAGTAGTCCTGTCCTCCTTGCACT
>Ga0228711_1008896_pt1 | contig 13851 bp, 9 predicted proteins | sample MedpolnodulmetaG_2_FD_177996 | JGI IMG/M metagenome (GOLD analysis project Ga0228711, IMG submission 177996) | Root nodule microbial communities from Medicago polymorpha collected in Santa Monica, California, United States - brown nodules | ecosystem: Host-associated > Plants > Roots > Nodule...
AAATGTAGGGGAAGACTATTGGAGAGTACAACATGTTCCAACAATTTATTCTACTTATTGGAGGAATGGTGGTTGGGATGTTTATTCATTAGAGACTTTTGGGGATATAGAGAGTGATGTCGATCATCGTATAGCAATGAGGACTCTTGAGCTTCCTACTCTTTGGAAGGTTTAACTTATTTTGATTGTTATTTATTTATTTATTCTTTTAACACACTGCATATATGACAGTGGTGGAAGATTGCTGTTAAATTTATGTTAAGTTTCAACCAAATAAATCAGGGAGTATAATCTGTTTTATGAACTCTTTGAGATACTGAATAAAAATGTATTGTTCAATTTATGGTTCTTTTGTAGCTGTAACTTTTCATGATTAGTACATTACAATTGTTTGGCTGCCGGTGGTTTTTTTAAACAGATACGTAATTCTTAAAAGTACAAGAAACCATTAAGATAAGTAATGGAACAAAAAAATATTATCATTCACGCATAACCTATTACAAGATACATATAAGATTTTAATATATATGCAGTAACCAGTGAGTGGAAAAAAAATAATACAGAAATTACCTCAATCCCCAAAACCTTTTGTTTCCATTGCCTTGATTCTGTCGAGACAATCAAATCATTATAATTTCCTTTATCTTTTACAAGACTAGAGACATTGTACTGGTAAAAAGTAAAAATTTATGTAGCATACATTACAACCAAGTTATAGTATTATTTCGTAGGACATTTACAAGCATTGCGTGCCTGGTTCTCGGATCAACTTCCGCTCGAAGACCAAGTACAGAAATTTCAGGCACATCAGCAGATTCCTGCAGCTGTAACTCAGTAACAACCATTGCAGCAGATTCACTCGGAAGACCAGACTTTCCTCTCACTGCATGCTCAAGAACTCCAATGGATTTATTGAATATTCCACACACAAACAAACCACGCAACATCCTTCAAAACAGTGACACCTCCGATTCACTCGTTTAAAATTTCCGATATGATTTTAAGAAGAAACCGATAATAGTACATAAACCGTAATTAACATAAAACATTAAAATGGAAAATATCAATCGTTAATTAACATTCATAATATTATATTACCTTAAAACATTCATCATCTAAACACACTCTAAAGTTAACATTTCACTTTAGGATACACCTAAAATGGAAAATATCAATCGTTAATTAACATATTAAATGTAAATACATCGTAACAAATTACGAGTTTGTTGCATAACAACCGTTGAAAATTACGAGTTTGTTGCATAACAAGTGTTGATTTTATCACTTTACACTTAATCACCGTTCATATATATTATGAGTCATGCTAACGTGCCTAAAAACATTGTTTAATGAATACACAAATAAAAAAATTGTCTTGAAAATAAAGTCAAAGTAGTTTCAAAATACTCCCTCTATGCCAAAATATAAGGAAAAATTGGTCAACAAAAATTAATGTATTTGATTCAAAATTTGTACTAAATACATCAATTTGTTGACTCATTTTTGCTTACGTATTTCTGGTTAACCTAATAATATATTTAACCATCGTCTTCTGAATCTTAGGTAAGAAGGTTCGATCACTTCTTTTTGGAAGATTCACATGACAATAGTAACGATGAGTTGATCCTTAAGGGCCCGTTTGATGGTCAGGATAGGATAGAGGCAGAATATGATATAAAGCTGGATAGAGATAGGATATGATAAGGACATGATAAACATTAATCCTATCATGTGTTTAATGCGCATATGATAACAAACAGGATATCATTATAATTAAATGAAAAAATTGCTCTCATCATTAATTAAATATTGTAAAAATGGCATGTTATTAATTATAATAGAAAATACATGCTATCATTATTTTAAAAATGACAATATTTTTAAAAATGGTAGAATATCAAGATAATAAATAAGGAATGATCTTCTAATCCCATCAGGATAATTTCTAACCCAACTTATACTCATGATAGAAATTACAAAGGAAAGTCAGGATAGGATAGGAAAATGATTTATTTTATCCTATCCCTTTGGTGCATCAAACATGAGATTTCAGTAAGATATGATTAATGTATCATATCTGTCTCTCTATCCTGACCATCAAACGGACCCTAAAAAGAAAGAGTAACGATGAGTTGAAACATTTTTAAAGAAACCGACCATTATACCTCTAAAAACACAACTAACCGACAATTATTGTACAGAAAATAAAATATCATGAGAGAGTCACGTGAATTTTCCACCCCACATTATGAAAGTGGCACTTGACCGACTAAATGGCTAAACCGTAAATCCCAACTCAATAAAGGGGCAAAGAATACAAAATTCAAGTTCATTTCACTTTTTGTCTCAAAAAAATCTAAAACCAAATCCCGCGTTCCAAATAAGCAGAAAAGTGCGTTTCACTTTCACACTCTGAAGTGATTCTCTCAACAGATTCCGTGTTTTCGCACATTTTCTTCGGATCTAACTTCTCACCATGAATCGCAACCACGATCCCAATCCTTTCGAAGAAGAAGAAGTCAATCCATTTTCGGTAATCTCTCTCTCTCTCTCTCTCTCTCTCTCTATTTCCATTTCTATTTTTAGTTTTTTTTTCTCGCTCAGATCCAGCATTCTCTAGATTTGTGATGTACATTGTGATAATCTATAAAATTGAACTGATTTTGTGATCCGTTATTTGATTTCGGATCTGTTGTTAATTTGCGTAATTATGACTTCATTTTGATTTTTTGTTCGTTTGGTTTTGAATTGAGGATAAAGTTAGTTGAGTTAGATTGCGAATCGGTGTGGAATTTAGTTTCCATGTTTGTGGAGGACTTGGATCTGGAGAAATTAGGTTATGTTGTTTTATTTGTGTTCATGCAGCAGTGTTTTTGTGAATTAATTTTGTAAAAATGATTTTAGTTAAATGTAAGTTGAATGCATTCACGAAATAATGCATTTGAGTTAAAAGTTACAAATTCTAATTTCAAGTTAGAATCAATTAGGGGGACAAAATCAATTCCAACTGAAATCGTCAAAATCAATTTTATGTGTCTGGAATCACTTCTAGCCCTTCCTACCGTGAAATCAAACAGCAGCGAAGTAGATAGGGTTTTCTGTTTTGTTTTAATCGTGGTTTTGTTTTTGTTTTGTGACGATTAACACAATAATGAGGGTTATGCTGTACAATGTATATAAATAAATATAAGTATAAATGTAAAAGGAATCCATTAGAGGGAATCTATTTTGACATTCATGGGCATAGAGAGGTCTGCAAACACTATCTTTATAAATTATAACCGGGAATATGAAGTTTAGGAACTAATATTTTTAGATTAGTTCACCTAATTGTGTACACATCTGGGAAGATAAAGTTTCTGTGGTGTGGTTATCTGTAACACAGTGTAGAGGTATTGGGTATGCTGAAGGCACATGATGTTTTGTTGACTTTTATAAATTGTACACCCTCCGGTCACTAATATAAGCAAAAGTTTGATTTTTAGATTCATTCATTAAATGACGTATGTAGTCTAAAGACTACATACGTCATTTAATGAATGAATCTAAAAATCAAACTTTTGCTTATATTAGTGACCGGAGGGTGTAGACGCCTCTGCTGTGTGTTAAACATATAAACATATCTTCTGTGAAATCCCTGGGCCAATGCATATATGAACCACTATTTATCTAAGCAAAGTATGCCATTGCCTTATAGATGCAGTATTCAAATTCCATGCATATTCTTGCATTTTATTATGAAAAATTATTGCACATAAGTGTGATTGTTTGATATGATTGGTAGTTGTGTTTCATTGAGTTTTCAGAGGGCTGTTTCTGTAAGTTTGATGCCATTTCAACATCATAAAATAGTATAGCCATCATTATTTTCAATTTTACATCAAAAGTACAAATTGGTAGTTTTTGGAAACCTCGGCATTTGATGTTTTTTTTCGTTTCATTGAAGTTATTACATTTGTTTTCATTCTATTTATTGTGAAAATCTTACAGAATGGTACTGGATCAAAATCACGTGTTCCTTCAGTGGCTTCTGAACCACTAGGCTTTGGTCAAAGACATGATGCTACTGTTGATATTCCTTTGGAGACTTCAAATGTAATCTCATTTCTTATGAACGGATTTTCATAAAATGTTTAAGATTCTTTTTGGTAGGGGGCTGAATTTAATCTTTATGATGTTTATTTAGGGGGACTCCAAGAAAAAAAGTCAAGAGCTAGCAGTGTGGGAAGCTGATTTAAAAAGGAGAGAGAAGGTTGGTTTTGAATTTTTTAGCTGCCGGTGTTGGTTCTTTGGCATTCATTTACAGTAGTATTTTAATTGTCAGCATCAACAGTGATGTACAGTGTACTTGTATTCTCTTAAATGCCTGCATAGACAAGTTTTTGCTTCTGCCACTATTAGTCAACTGGTATCCTTTGCTTTTGAGGATTTTGACTCTTTCAAATGCATATGTAGGATATAAAAAGAAGAGAAGATTCTGTTGCTAAAGGTGAATGACGAGATCCTACCATACCAGATTTTCAATTGTCTTTTCATTGCATCTTTATATATACACATTAAGTCAAACTTATTTTTTCTTGTTTTCAAAATATGCTTACCAGCTGGTGTGCCTGTTGATGATAAGAATTGGCCTCCATTTTTCCCAATCATTCACCATGATATTGCCAATGAGATTCCAGTTCATGCTCAGAGACTGCAATATTCGGCCTTTGCTAGTTGGTTGGGTATGGTCACTTAATTATATTATCTATTTATTAATTATTTTGGTCTGAATGTTTTCGAGAAATGTAACTTCTTACCAGTATTTTCTTGGTTAAGTAGCAACTCCATGTCGTTAAACCAAAGCAAAGGGCATGCATGTTTTTTTCCCCGTGATTATAGCTATAAGCTCTAATGGTGGGTGAAATGGAATGAATTGAGATGTTTTCTTGGCAAGACTCGTTCCATCGGGCATTTATATCATATTATATGCATGCATGCCCTCAAACACAAACATCTACTCTAGAAATCTTGGTTTTCTTTTACTTTTATGTTTTCTGTTCTATTATAGAGTCCTGTCTAATTATCTTTTCTTCCTATTTTGATATCATTTGCAGGAATCGTTCTCTGCTTAGTTTTTAATGTAGTTGCAGTGATTGTCTGTTGGATCAGAGGCGGGGGTGAGCTTATTCTATTACTTTCATGTTATTTGCCAATTCTCTAGTTTCGTGTTGTGGCTTGGGACCTCACTGTGAAGTTTACAATGTGCAGGTGTTAAAATATTTTTCCTTGCAGTGATTTATGCGCTGCTAGGGATTCCCCTTTCATATGTGCTTTGGTACAGGCCCCTCTATCGTGCTATGAGGTAAATTGCAATTTTCCTTTGTATATCGTCTAGCACTTCAACACTGTTTAAACTGTAAACACAGGCAAATGATAGTTACAGGCAAATGATACATTATGAAATGTTCCCTCCTAACCTGATTGTGCATTATGGTGGTTGTTGCTTATGATTGTTTCTGTTATGCAGGACTGATAGTGCACTGAAGTTCAGTTGGTTTTTCATGTTCTACTTGGTATGTTGATCCATTACAAGATGTTAGCATGTTACTTAGTGACCGAGTTACTAATCCTTTTGTTAATTGCTTTGACTTGATGCAGCTTCATATAGCATTTTGCATCTTTGCTGCAATTGCACCTCCAGTTGTTTTTCATGGAAAGTCATTAACGTAAGTTCTACAAGCTGTATTGCAGGGTTTAGTTATCCGAGTGTAAAGTTCTCGATCTCTTTATCTGCCTGGTATTGAGTGTAATTTTTGAAGTATACATCAAAAGATAAATCATCCCAATTTTTTTTTAAATACATTTAAATACTAAATAAAAAAACAATTATTAATTAATTCCATGTCATTTAAAATGTCACACGTGGACTTACGTTAGTCAAACACGAGTTTACTTAATTAATAGTAGGGACTAAACTGTTGATAGGAAATTTTGCAGGGACTAAAAGTTGAAGATTTTTATAGGGACTAAAAATGAATTTTATAAATTTTATAGGGACCAAAAACATATTTAACCCATAAGAAAAAAATTGGATCACCGTAACTGCAGATCTATGAAGCACAGACTCAGACATGACACCAGACACGGCACAGACATAAACACGTCGACACCGATAATAATTTGAGAAAATGACACAATTCAATGTAATCATCTGTCGGTGTCGGACACGATATGTATCTGACACTGGACACGCCTAATCTGAGGAGTATCTGTGCTTCATAGGTGCAAACGAATGCCTCTTACATGTTTCAGCATAAGTCAGCAATGAAACAATATAGTGGGATATATGTTCATTCTTGATGTTGTTTCAAAACATTTTGGTCTTTCTCATATTGTAGTTGGATGCCATTTTGTGCTGTTATCTCTTTGCCACCCTTTTTTAAGTCATGCTCGTATATTAGCAACTTACTAAGGTATTCATTTTCTGTTGCATTTGAATTAATAAATTTAAAATTGCAGGGGCATCCTTGCAGCGATTGATGTGTTCTCAGACCACGTACTGGTTGGGGTAAGTTGTACTCGTCCATATTAGCATTCATTTTGTTGGTTGAATATATTGCACTGGATATTTAGAAGCAGTTCTGTTTAATATTGTTATCAGACATATAAGATTCATTTAGTGATGAAATATTTGCATGCCAAGTTCTAATATTATCCATTTATTTATCTGCAGTAATTTAAACCTAAGGGTCTGTTTGATTGTGTTTTGGTTTTTTAAAAACTGTTTTATAAATCAATTTTGAAAAACTGTTTTTTACAAGCATTATATGTTTTTTTTTCCTTTCCAAAACAACATATTATTATGCAACAGTTTTACAGAACAAGCTATAATCAAACAACAATACTTTTTTAATTTTCAAAAACAGAAAATTGTTTTAAAAAACAGTAATCAAACAAGCCCCAAGTCTTGAAGGCAATTAGTGTTCTCAAGCTGATCACCTCTTTCTCCTCTCCTATGGAATTATGATTTTATGTATGCATGAGTGACATTAAGTGTCACATAGTTTAACTACATTTTTCATTGAGTTTAATTGGAATACTCTGACAGAGTAAATAAACTTTACACCGTCGACCAATTAAAATCATTCTTTAAGACAAATCAGTTTAAATGTTAAAAAGGGAAAAATCAAATAAAATCTATACCAATAAATGCTATAACCCACATTCCTTATTAGTATAAAACCCTTGTTCCCCAATAAATCAAATCAATAGGGTAACAAAGCTTGTTTTGATTATTAGTCAGAAAAAAAAAACCTTGTTTTGATTATAAACTACTACAACATCGTTTACCTTTCCCTAACCTTCTCCTACCTCTATGCATAGTTGCCATCAAAGCACAAATCATATTTCGTCATCAATTTTCGTGTAACAAATTCATCACACTATAGTAATAGTTTCTACGATTATCAATTTTCTTATTCAATTTCTATGATCAATTTCCTTTCAATTTTTTCTAAATAAACAATTGATTTTGTCGTTATAAGTTTGCTTGGTTTCGTTGGTCTCTTTCTTGTCCCAATCATCAGTGTTCTAGTCCCGTTGTAATTCTCATCAGTGCAGCAGATTTAACAAAATTCAATTGCAACACATAAAATTCATCAAGCCTTGTAATTCTCAATCAGTGCATCAGTTCGAACAAAATTCAATTGCAATACATAAAACTCATCAAGAAATTATTTTAATTGGTGTCCTCTTGGTTATGTCATTTATTAGTATAGATTTTATTTGATTTTTTCCTTTTTAATGTTTAAGTTGACGTGTCTTAAAGAATAATTTTAATTGGTTGACCGTGTAAAGTTTCTTTACTCTGTCAGAGTATTCCAATTAAACTCTATCGCATTTGGTAACTTGAAGTAGTTGAAAGAAAACAAATGAAAACCTCCCTACTTTTCATTTTGAATTTCTTATGTAATTTGTGCAGAAGAAAAATAAATTTCATAACCTTTTAACTGTACTTACATGCTTTGATCCATCACTATTATTGGTATTCTTACAGATATTCTATTTGATTGGATTTGGTCTGTTTTGCTTGGAGGCTCTTCTAAGTTTGTGGGTAATTCAGGTGAGGGACAATAGCTTTGATTTACATTCTCAATTTTTATATTGCTTCTAGGCAACATGATAAGTTATTGTAGTTAAAAGAATATGAATTTGTACTATTCTCTGCCTCGTTTTCTGTTGTTTTGATATGAATTATAGCGTGCTATTATAGAACTATAGACAACAGGGAGTTTCTTTAGATGAGGGCCAGAGTAAATTAGAATGGCCTTGTAAGAGTTTAAGCGCTCCTTCTGAAGACTGAAGTATGTTTAACAGTGAATGATTCACCAGTGGTTCTTCATAGATACAAATGGTTTCTTGCTATTGGGGGGATGGGTAGCCCACTTGGTTGAGTTTCAGGAAACTAAAAGTAGTAGTTTCGTATTGGAAACTATAATTTTTAAACTTTTAAAAAGTTGAATTCACAACTTTTCACCATTTTCCAACACAATATTTCTATTGCAAAGAATGGAAAAGATGATTGATTAAAAACTAGGATTTAAATACAAAGGCTTTTTTTTGCTATTGTGGACTCTGGGAAACTCAAGACTATGTTTGGCTACTATTTTATTTAGATAAAGTAGACCATGACTTCTGTGTTTTTCACTTCACCAGCTACACTTACAAGTTTCTTTCAGAAGAAATGATTGAAATATTTGCCTGATGGTTGTTTCCTTTTATTTTTGTTGCTTCTGCAGAGAATATACATGTTTTTCCGGGGGCACAAGTGAGACTATGCTCAAGATTTTGTTCTAGCGGCTTTTATAGTGTCAGTCACTATCCAGTGTGGCCTAGTATATTCTCTTTTTTCTCAATCCTCTTCTCCATTCTTTGCAATATCTTCGTGTGGTATTGTTCTGTTGTTTCTCTGTAGTGATTGTACCATAGTTTTGTCTGTACTTGACAGTATAATGAGAATTATGTGAAATTGAGTATGTTTTTAGAATTTCTCTTGAAACAATATTTTACTTTTGATATGCATATATGTATTGGATTTCCGGTGTGGATCTAGTCTAGATGTATTATTTTTTTCTTTCCATTTTTTTTAACAGCAAATCAAATAGATTCAAGTGGAAATTATGTACAAATGTGAACAACCTGGGATGAAGTACAAGGAACCAAAAACTAACCAAAAAAATCAATATACCTCCCGCATCCAAAGGGAGCAAAAATTACCTTAGGGTACAATCTAAGGGGTTAATGAGCCATTAATATAAACAAGAAAAACCATTTCTTTTTTACTCCAAGAGCCATTTGGATTTAGGGTGCGTTTTGTTTCAACTTTAAAAAAAAATAGATTTTGTGTCAAAAGAAACTAGAGATATTTTTTTAGAGATTTTAAAAAAAATCTGAAATTATTTGTGTTTGCCTATCCATAAAAATCCATTAAAAAAAAAAAAGAGTTCTAACATGCACATGTGTTATCTCCATGTTGAAAAAAAATAGATTTTGAGAAAAGCTAATCATAATAGCTTTTCATTTTAGGGTCAAAATAGATTTTTCTGGTAAAATGATTTTTCTAAACATCCTAAACAAACACTTAAAAATAAAAAAAATGATTTTTTTTGAAAAAAATAAGAAACAAACGGGCCCTTATTTAACAAATAAATCATTTTTATTATTTTAATAGTTTTTTGTAGTGTTTGTTTTAGATTTTTAAAAAATCTATTTTGTTAAAAAAAAATCATTTTTAGCCTCAAAATGAAAAGCTATTTCAAGTAGCTTTTCCAAAATCTATTTTTTTTTTCTAAACATAAGGAACTCAAGTGTAAGAACTTCAAATCTTAAAAAAATGATTTTTATGATAGTAAACAAATAGAAATAGCTTTAAGTTTTTTTAAAAATCTCTAGATTCTTTCAAATCAAAATCTATTTTTTTTAAAGTTAAAACAAACGCACCCTTTGTTTCAGACTTAAAAAAAAATCTATTTTGTTAAAAAAAAAAAAACATTTTTAACCTCAATGGAAAACTATTCCTAGTAGCTTTTCAAAATCTCTTTTTTTTTCTTTCTAAAAACAAAGTCCTTTGAATCCTATCCACTCAAAAACTTTGTACCACAATTGACTTGTGGAGTCGCAAATTGTAAAAAGGTGATCTCATCTTCTCTTACACTCCGTGGAAGTCATAATGACGTTTGTGTAATTTAAGGTGTATTATGAGAGGAAGATGAAAAAGAAATAATAAAAAATTAGAGAGAAAATATTATAAGATAGAGATAGACACAAAGTCACAGTGACTTTCACACTTTAAAATTTAAGGCGGAAAGTCTCATTGACTTTTGTGTAATCTAGTGTGTTTAATAAGAGAAAGATGAAAGAAATAATAAAAAGATTAAGAGAGAAAATAGTATAAGAGGGCTTGGTATTTTTTATTTTTTTTGACGTTAGCTTGCAATTGAATTCTGCAGAAAAGTATTTGTGCACCAATCCTTGACAATAGTTCTTTTAACTCTGGGAGGTGATATATTTGAAACTTGCATGTAAAAGTAAAACAGCTCTAATGTTTATAATAAAAGCTTCTGAAATACTTCATAGGGCATGCTTCTGAAAATAATCAAATTAAGAACAGCCAAATAACATTTCCACCAAGTGATTTCAACAACAGAACTTGAAGAGGAGGTGTAGTGACTCACCTAGCCAAAAAGAAGCGTTATACACCAAAACAAGTACCTCAACAAAGAAAGACCTAAAATATACAACCACATTGTCTTGGCAAGTAAAATCCATGACAGAATAATACATCAAAACAAGCAGCTCAACAGAGAAAGACACCTACCTAAAGATCAAACAAAATCCGCAACCAAAACTAACACTACATAATCTGCCTGAGACCACTCCAAAACGTGCTCATCCTACACTCCTCTAATTCAAAGTTCGTTTGCCAACCAGTTACGTATCTTCTCAAGTTTCTTCATATCAGGAGGTGTAGTACCGATTGGGTAAACTACCAGCAAATGATACATCTGTATTATTTGTTGTTCAAGGGGGAGAATTAGTAATGTGTCATTACTGTTTCTCTTCTTCTTGTTGTTTCTTTCAAAGGGATCTTGGACTGAAGCCCGGTCATTTAAATCAATATGACAAGCTAATGGTTTTCTTTTTCGTCCTTCCATGCTTTCTATACAAAAAACAAAAAACCAATTTCATCAAATTTGAATTATATCGACATGCATATTTTTTAAATGGTAAAAATATGTTAGATACCAGTTAAATCTTCTTAATTCTTAGTCCCCAGCCTCACCCGGTTTACTCAAAAAACGATGCCTTAATCAAATCAACTATGCTTTAATCAGATCAACTAGCCAATTATGTGAGTTAACAAAATGAAAATTACTTGGCCAAGCCTTAATCAGATGAACTAGCCAATTATGCAAGTTAACAAAATTACTTGGCCAATTACTCAAACCAATTACAGAACCATAATGAGAAGATATCATAATGTCAATAAAAACACTCATCGTAAAACATCATGTTGCAACTAAAAGCCACTTCAATGGTATCAAAGCAAGAATATTGAAAATTAGTGATTCTTACCTTGTCCTGCTGCCACCAGGGATACATGCTTAGGATTCGCAACATTCGGATAAGGTCCTGAACCAGGTGGGAAATCATATGCAGGAACAGCAATATGAGGTGGAGGTGCCACAGGGCGAACATTGCGCTTGGGGCCTGGCTTTTGATAGCTTGGTGATGGCATCTTATTCATCGGATAGAAGTTTCCAGAACTGTTAGCCTTCTGTTTAATCACAGATCCATAAACAGAAAATCAGGCAAACACGAAAAAATAGTCAAACCCAGAGTTAACAATATTGTAGAATAATATTTTATTTCCATCGAAGGAAAGAAAAAAAAAACAATATGACCTAAATAAATTTGTCGACTCTCCAATAGTTTTTACTCATCGACTCGTTGTTTAATACTGACACGTCATATTTTAATTGTTACTCAATTATACCACTCTTATGCTTGCAATAATATGGCTAAAATCATGAAAAATAAATCAATACAAAACATGTTTATCTTAACAAAAAAAAAACTCCATCAAAATCACATTACACTAACATGATCTTTTGCATTTCATTCTCAAACAACAATGCTATCAATTACTATAGAGAACAAACGAACCTGAACAGAAGGAGCTCTAGGAGCAAGGTGACCAACACTAGGCACAGAAACCGCTACATTTTCACCCTTAGCAGAAACATCATCAACATGATTCTTAGGTTTTGGAGTTTGAACATCAGAAAGAGCTGGCCAAGACTTGGTACCGACAACCAACACAGGAACATCAACACTTTTCTTGTCTTCTGCCCAATGCACCCTTTTTCTATTTACTCTCTTTGGGGCATGACTTTCTCCTGGTGCTGACTCAGCTTGAATTAAGTTATTTTCGTTAGTGTTTATAATCAATTTCACGAAAGCACGATCCAACTCAGTTATATCAGTGTCAAATTTCTCCTGTTGGTGTTGTTCCATGCTATGCTCAGAGGGATCTTGGACTGAAACCCGTTTATTTAAATTAATCTTACGGGTAATATGTATAATCTTCCTTCTTCGTTCCGTGCTTTCTATATAAAAAAACCAACTATATGAATTTAAAACCAAAATTTGAATTATATCGACATGCATAATATTTTTTTAATTGTAAAAATATGTTAGATACCAGTTAGATCTTCTTAATTCTTAGTCCCCAGCCTCACCCGGTTTACTCAAAAAACAATGCCTTAATGAAATCAACTATGCCTTAATCAGATCAACTACCCAATTATGTGAGTTAAAAAAATTAAAATTACTTGGCCAAGCCTTAATCAGATGAACTAGCCAATTATGTAAGTTAACAAAATTACTTGGCCAATTACTCAAACCAATTACAGAACCACAATGAGAAGATATCATAATGACAATAAAAAACACTCATTGTAAAACATCATGTTGCAACTAAAAGCCACTTCAATGGTATCAAAGTAAGAAAATTGAAGATTAGTTATTCTCACCTTGTCTTGCTGCCACTGGGAATACAGGCTTAGGATTCTCACCATTCAGATAAGGTCCTGAACCAGGTGGGAAAGCATATGCAGGAACAGCAACATTCTCAACATGATTCTTAGGTTTTGGAGTTTGAGCATCAGAAAGAGCTGGCCAAGACTTGGTTCCAACAACCAACACAGGAACATCGTCACTTTTCTGATCTGCCCAACGAACCCTTTTTTTCTTGCCAAAACTTGGGGCACCTCTCTTCAATATTGATTTAGGAGCACTAATCTCCCTCTTGTCCTCACTAATCTCATTATCAGCAATCACCATAATTGCGTTTCTTCAAATAGCAAAAAGATTGAAACTTTACTACCTTCTTGGTATCAATTAATGATGCTGAAAACAAAAATCAAGAGTTGAATCAGTTGAAAAAACCAAAAGGGTATTAAGATATTGACTTAAATAAAATGAAAATATAGGAAAAAGATTAAACCTTTACTTGCTAATGATGTTGAAAACAAGAATCAAGAGATGAATCAGTGGAAAATTAAACTAAAAAAGCTCCTTTTGAAATTGTTTGACAAGATTATACGACGCCTAATCTAATGATAATCGGGGTCGGCAACATGGATCAAACGAGCCCATACAATGTAGGTTACAGTTATCAAATTTTCAGTTATTCAGACCCACAATGCACAAATTGGGTTTCTGTTACCAAATTTCCCATACAAAATGCCTCATAAAAGCTAGAATCTTGAAACTTAATCAAGAAAATTATGAGACTAAAATCTTCAA
>Ga0228711_1008900_pt1 | contig 13850 bp, 8 predicted proteins | sample MedpolnodulmetaG_2_FD_177996 | JGI IMG/M metagenome (GOLD analysis project Ga0228711, IMG submission 177996) | Root nodule microbial communities from Medicago polymorpha collected in Santa Monica, California, United States - brown nodules | ecosystem: Host-associated > Plants > Roots > Nodule...
TTCTCTCAGTTTCCACATCGTCCATCTCGGTCCTAATGCGAGTAATTGGTGGACGACCTTTCTTTGCCCTACGCATGGACTTGTTGGGAACCACCTTTAGTCCTTCATAATCAGGCCAATATGTCTGATGGTGAACCACATTGAAGTGGATGTTGTATACGGCGTATACACACTCATTCGTGAACTTTTTATCGACAAAAGTCTTGTAGTCGTGACAAAAGCTAGAACATGCGGCAATGGCATGTGAGCATGGTAGGTGTAGCGCTTTGAACCGTCCACAGTCACACCATTTATTTTGCAGGTCCACCTTGTATTCTCCCTTTGGTAATCCTTCTTTATGGTCGATGGTTTCACAGACGGAGAAGGTATACCGATCTCGGTCAACCTGAGTGACCTGATGACTGTTGGATTTAATCACCTCAGCCCTTAGAAATTTCATGATGTTTTCTGAGAATGGCTCCCCAGAATTTACCCTTGCCACTGCCTCATGTCCTCTTTTAGCAAACAAGGCCGCCAACCTGTAATAGGATGCTTTCACAATAGCTGTGATCGGGAGTCCTCGAATACCCTTATACACGTTGTATTTGGTATGTTTTTAATTTTATAAATATTGTCACTATTATTATAATTACTTTTTTATTAATGCCTAAATTATTAAAAATAAATTATTTTAATTATTTTTTTTATATATTATGCATGCAAAAATGGAAACCAATGCACAAATTTTGTCCTTATTATATCCCGCAACTCCAAGTAGAGGGGTATTTAAAATTAAAAAAAAACGAAAATACCCCGCAACTCCAAGTAGAGGGGTATTTAAAATTTTTGAAAAAAATAGAAAAATACCCCACAAGTCCAAGTTGCGGGGTATAATAAGGACAAAATTTCGTCACTTTTAAGGGTACCCCGCAACTCCAAGTGGAGGGGTACCAGAAAGTCAGAAAAAGTAGGGTATTTTTGCAATTTTTTGAAAAATAAGCATGCAATCTCTTATCTTTATGTCGATTGTAAAATTGTAATTGATGTTGTTAATTCAATCCGGTGTACCTCATAATGAAATTGGGGATATTATTACTAGATATAGAGATTTATTTTAGTTGTGAGTTTTGTTAGGACACAAACAAACAAGATTATTTATAATATATAGCTAGTGCTTTCTTATTTTATCTCAACTCTAACATATTTTATGATGTAATTTTTTATTTAGACTAATGCTAACTTGTATCCTAAAAGGCATATGTTAAGGAACTCATTATAAAATTATACGTATTAAAAATCGTACATTCAAGTTTTTAAAATTGATATATTATATTTTACAATGCAAAATTGTTTTTTTTATGCTGTTTAACATGTAGCATGCCCTTTTTATTTATATTCGTTAATTACTAATGAAATGAAATAGTTTTATCTTTGTTTAAAAAATAAATTTTATGAGTTTTGTTGTTTCATTATGGTAACGAAGTCCAACAGCACATGTTAAACAAATAACCCGACCCAAGTAAAATGTACGTTATCTTTTTGCTAGTTTGAAATAGTAGATGAATTCTCAACAACCAAAAATACTAGATTTAACCACTGATTAAAGAATAAAAGAACAATGAATGATGATAAAAAGAGGAGACTGGATTGACACGTTATTTAATTGCACTTGTAAAAGTCAAACTGATAATTACAGTGTGTAATCTCTGAACCTGACACATTGTCATTGTTCGTGGAAAAAAGTTAACGGTCTATGTTCGTTCTCTTTTTTGGCAGATTATCTTTAATTAATTAGATTAATTAATTAACTACTGGCGTATCAGAACCAGATAATCATCGGGGCAAAGATAGTGCCAAGAATTAGAAATAAAAGCAGTATGATATGATCTCTTTCGTGTCTTTCCCTGGCACACAGATATATACAGAGAAAGCCAAAAGCAAAAAAGTAATTAAAGTGATATAAGTACTTGATCAAATAATAATATAGTAATAGTAATAAATATATAATCTCAGTCATGCACTTAAACATTATTCTAAATATTGTTAATTACACTTATCTTGTATGCGTGACAAGTATGTAGGTTGTACAACTCTTTTTTATTTTTTATTTCCTTTTATTTTTTTGTCGTTAATTACTTCTGTTTCTATGAGCAGTTATCACCCTCCCCAGTAAGGGACAGGCATTGGTGACCAAGGAAGGACCACTATTCATTATCGTTATTATGTTAATGTAATTTAGTTATAGTTTCACCGGAAGAAACTAAATGGATGTTGGAAAAAAGAGTTACGATACATGTATAGACACTCTTAGGTGATAATACATTCTTTGACACCCACACAAAAATTTGACACGTGGCTACGTGGACTTTGACAAGCACACTTTATCTTTCCTCTCCTCTTCTCTTCTCTCTTCCTAGTGCATGGGATATACAAAGATGTATGAGAATAAAAGCCTATGTAACATTTTCCGACAAAAAGATATATACAGCAGTTTAGCGTTTAATTTACATATATTACCCTTATCACTGCTATTACATCACAATGCGTAGGGAAAGACACAACCACCTAGCAACTTTAATTTGCGCTTAGTTATTGATACTCTATGTGGAAATTGAACTCACAATCTCCTTTAATCTCGATTGCTGAACATCTATTTCGGCACATCTTAGAGTTCACCATTGGTCGAGAATTGAAACTAAGAATAGTTTATAAATAACACTCAAGGTATTTAACTCAACAAAACAGCATTTATAAAAGACAAAAACGTAAAAGGCTTACACTCAAAACGGACAAAATACTTTATAAAGTAATAGTTAATTATACTCGACAACGTAAAAATTATTTACAAGGATAACATGAGTTTAATCTATTTAGTTATGGTTATTAACAATTTTTTTAATGCAATAGTAGTTAAAAAAATTAATTAACTGATGATATACTCCTTTTAATAAATAAAAAAGGATAATGAGATTTTGAATTGTATATAGTCTTTAGTTATCACGCACGCTGGAGAGTGAAGATCCCTCTCTCCTTTACTTTAATTTCCCCTCTTTTTCTCTGAGTCAATATACTTTATCTGTTCCCAATCCTTTCCTTTCTTTTCTCTTCTGCATGAGTATGTGTACTTTGATATTGATATTAATGCACGCAGAGACAGAGCCGAATTGTATAGCATAGCATAGCATACTTACTGACAGTGTAAAAGATAACCACCTTTCTCACAACATCCCAATTTAACCCTATTAATTACTAGTATATACTTAATTATCGCGGTCAAAGATTCACCAAACCAGAACCACTATTGCTTGCTTCAGATTTCACAAGATGCTTGAAACGGTTAAATACCTAATCGGATCGGCGGGTCCAAGCGGTTTTGGATCCAAATCCACCGCCGAACAAGTCACTCAAACCTGCGGCGATCTCCGTTCCATCACCGCCATCATAACAGGTGGTACGTCAGGAATCGGAGCGGAAACGGCGCGTGTGTTGGCTAAGAGAGGTGCGAGGGTGATTTTACCGGCGCGTAGCATGAAGAATGCGGAGGAAACAAGAGGAAGAATAGTGACGGAGTGTCCTGAAGCGGAGATTGTAGTTATGGCACTTGATCTCAGTTCTCTCAATTCTGTTACCAATTTCGTTACTCGTTTTCATTCCCTCGGTTTCCCTCTCAATCTCCTCATGTATGTATTTCATGCAATTGTTTTTATCACGTATACTAACATTGTTACACATGCATGTCTTTCATTAGAATTTGAATGATTGATTGTTGACTAGTGTTGTTGCTGTTTACTAGAAACAATGCTGGGAAGTTTGCAGAAGAGCACGCAATCTCTGAGGATGGAGTTGAAATGACCTTTGCCACTAATTATTTAGGTGAGTATTGTAAGATTACAACAAATTAATTTTTATATATTTTTTGTTATTTGATGGGTATATAATTTAATTTAATTAAATTAATATTGTGGTGCAGGTCATTTTCTGATGACAAAAATGTTGATGAAGAAGATGGTTGAAACGGCAAAGGAGACAGGGATACAAGGAAGGATAGTGAACGTGTCGTCCGCAATACACGGTTGGTTTACTGGCGACGTCATCTCCTATTTGGCTCATATATGCCGCAACAAAAGGTGACAAACAACTACTATTATCTTACCAATTTATTTGACCTATTCATTATTACACTTTGAATGAATTTTCGGTAAGCTCAACACTCCTGTGTCTTGGGGATTGGTTGGATTTGGATATGTATTTTTTTATTCTAAAATTAGTTTAAATTTTGAATTAATTTTGCCATATATACCCAACTATCTAAGAATTTACCTTTCGTTAACCTGTAATTTTGCCAAAGCATTAGGCTAGTAATTTACCATGTACTTCGGAGAGATATTTTGGTCTTTCAGCGCACGCTGCTATATCTCAAAAAGCCTTTAATATAAGTAAATATTGCAAAACAGTTTTAAAAATTTAATCCCAGATTTCACGGCAATCATGGTGGTGGTGGTGATGTTATGTGATGTGAGTAAAATACACTATTCGTGAATTTTGTTGTCGCTACATGTAGCATTATTTTTTAGTCTTTGTGTTGTTGCTATAAACATTAAATATTAAAATTAACATTGCAAACATATCTCTAGTTTAAATTAGTAATCTTATCCATTAAATTGATTAAAAAAACATATTTGAGGATTAAGTTGACTATCTTAGAACAGATTATGAGGACTGTAATGACTAATAAAAGAATCATTTATGAAGGTGTTTGTAGTTTCAAATTTCAATGCATTCAAGGATCAATGACATCTAGTTACACTTCCAAGTTTCCGAACAAAAATGTGGTTTTCACGTAATCAAGCCGTACTTGAAATGAAAATGATGTGATATGTTTACCAAACACTACACTACACTACGCTACGCTACATTTGTGTTTCTGTTTACTAATTTGTTGGATTGAAATATGTTTGTGTTGTGTGATGTCCCCAGTGAGTACGACGCCACACGTGCTTATGCTCTTTCCAAACTCGCCAACGTTTTCCACACTAACGAGCTTGCTCGCAGATTCAAGGTAACTAACATGTATAACTTCACTACACTATCTATTCATTCATCTTTTATGGAGTATTTTATTTAATTAACTAACATGCAATATCCATCTCGATCTCATCTACTATAGTATAGTATATGTTATGATCTACATATCCTATCCATATTTAAAAGTGAAATTTGTTTGTTTCCTATGTCAGTAATCAAATGCCCCACGACTTCATTTGCTATAATTTAACCCCCACCTGTTCTTGCTAATTATTACTCCAGTTTATATATATTTTATTTTATTGATGAGCACGTATAAGTAAATAAAATACTAGTAATAATTTGAGGTATTAAATTTGCGCAGGAAATGGATGCCAACGTGACTGTGAACTGCGTTCATCCGGGGGTCGTGAGGACCAGACTCACCAGAGAGCGTGAAGGCTTTCTCACAGGTTGGTAGGAACAATAAGACTCTTGTTTTGGGTCAAAGTTTTGGTTCCTTTTTTATGTCTGCAATGCAGCCGTTAGTTGATTTTGGATTTTGGATTTTTCTTTTTCTATTCTAAAATCAAATGCAGATTTAGTTTTCTTCTTGGCCTCCAAGCTCTTAAAGACCATTCCCCAGGTAAATACACTATAGTAGAACTTGTACTATATACTATATATTCAATGTTCTCTATTTGTGCATGTTCTACGTAAACTTTGCTAGCTTTTACTCACTCACGTCTCATTTAAAAACAGGTTTTCTTTTCCTAGGTTACCTCCACTAAAAAAATTGTAGGTAATTTACCCATCAATTAATCAAAATTATTCACTTGATCAGGAAATTTGTATACAAAGTGGAAGTTAGTTTGTGGGTGCCACTTACATATTTATTTGGCAAATTTTAATTGGTTAATGGATAAATTACCTACAATTCTTCAAATTAAGCTAGTATAAACCTCGCCTTCAAAACATATTTTGAACCATTCTCTTCTCTTAATAATAAAAAAAGTCACACATTAAGATGTACCACTTCTTAAGTTAACTTTTTTTTTATTTTTTTATTTAGCACTTCTTTATTTTACTTGTTACCCTTATTTTATATATGTTCAATAAAAATACATGTATCCATAAGATATTCTTCAAAAGAGAGCAAAGAGTGAGAAGTATTGAATGAATAAAAGTGTATACCTTGAACTTGTGATGACAAGTATATTTTATAGGCATAGAAGTAGAGTCGTTGAACAGTTAATGAGAGGATGAAGGTTGTTACAACGTGTGAGTACATTATTGGATATATGCATTTTTTTTTGGTTTTCATTAAAAGATTCTGTCCATTAATTTGTTGTTGTATTTTTTTTCTTTTGAGCTCTGATTTAATTACCGCAAATAAACTTATATACAGGCAGCTGCAACAACATGTTATGTGGCAACTAACCCAAGGCTCGTCAATGTGTCCGGCAAGTACTTTGCTGACTGCAACGAAGCCTCAACTTCCAAATTGGGATCCAACATAACTGAAGCTTCAAGGTTATGGGCAGTATCCGAATTAATGATTTCTAAGGGTCCAAAAGCTACCTTTGACCTAATTAATCACCTTGAATTTTGAAGTTTATTGGGACAATGCAGAAGAAAAAAAACAACAGAATTTTATGGAAAAGATACATATAAATTTTTTATCTAGATTTTTAATAGAACAATAGAATCAGAGTTAGATGTGGTCAGTTTAGTCTTATGATCTAGGGTACAAGTAATTAAGTACCTATTTCAATGTATAATAACTATATATTTTGATTACTTAATTAGGGCAAACCATGGGAAAGGGTAACAGTCGTTGGTTTTATTTTATTGTTAGAAGTCTAAAATAAATTGCTTTAGATGATGCTAGTTAGATTGAGTGCTATGATTAATACAATGATTATGGAGCCTGAATCATGTTAGCATGAATCTTAGATTATAAGTGAAAGTGCCTGAAAACTCAAGCTGTACTTTTATTGTTAATTAGCCTGCTTATGTGATGTAATTAACTGTACTTTGTATATATATGTATAAAGGGGATATGATACAAAATGTATACCAGAAAGTTCCTTTGGGGTTGTTATAGTTAAATGAACAATATACCTCTTTAAATAAAAATAAAATAAGTGGACAACAAGAACATGGGGTCGGGCTCCTCCTCCATGTGGTGGTTATTATAGGAAGAGTATCTTTCTCATTGTGTTTTTGCATGGGACCTACTAACATGCGCCTCTTAGTATGAGAGAGCGTACATTTATAGAAAGATATATTTTTTTCAAGGGATTTTATTAAAAAGAAAATCAAATCCAATGACTACTCATTGGTCATACTATTGAACAAAGAGAAACGATTCATAGACACCCTTTTTCCTATACCACTTTTGTACACACACCATGTGGCAGGGTATTTTGGTAATTTCGTAAACCTTTTTTGTTTTTTTTTCTCAATCTTTTCACTCTTCCAATCCTCCCCGCAATAGTAAACACACCCTCACCAATCCTCCTCTGCAATAGTGAAACACACCCTCAAACATTCCTCTTCTCTCTCACCACTCTTTTAAGCGACGGTAGTGGGGGTTCAAATCCGGCATATTCTATCTGAGATCTCGCCGGCCATGGTGTCACCGGATTCAGCTTCCTTTCCACTGTCAAGGATTTTTCTTACTCAAACACAACTAGAAAAAAATACAACCCCATTGCCCCTCACAAATAGATCTGTGACGGCGATCGACAGTGGTGTTGGTGGTGGTGGATGAAGGGGAGTGTGGTGAGTCTGAGGCAATGGGGATATGGTATGGTACCACTGCTGATACCGGAATAGTGAACATGGTGGACACGGTGAGAGAGAAAGAGAAAACAAGGAGAGAGAAAGAAAACATGGAGAAAAAACTAACAGTGAGGGTGAAGTTGTTGCTGCCGTCGCCGGTGGAGGAGAGGGATCGACGAGACAAAGGCAAGGCAGAGGAGAAGAAGAGAGAAGTCCTTTTCATAATTTTTTTTTGATAAAGTGATGTCACGTGTCGATTTTCTGTGTGGATGTACAGAGTGTGTATAAAATAGAGTGGTTCATCTATCATCACACATTGAACAAATCAAATCAAGATCATCAAATAAATAAAAATATCATCAAAAATCAAACTTATCAATGATAAAAAAAATTGTTGAATAATGTAGCCTTTCGTTATATTTTTTTAAATAAGGTGTAGAGGGAATATTATAATTTATATAGGGTTGAGACAAAAACACTAGGCCACATATACCAGTAAAAAAGAAGGTGATATATACATTCTTTCTTTTTTTTGGTACAAAAAAAAAATTCATTCTCTAGTAGAATTCGATTCAAACTCTTCCTTCCCTTTCAAGTTACAAATTTATTTTTTCTTTCAAAAAAAAAAGTTACAAAATTTCTTTTTTGAAGTGTTACAAAACCAGACAGGTGCACAATCACTTGCGGGTCATATAGCATTTCATTATCATGAAATAATATTTTATACATATTATTGATTTCGATTTTTTTGAAAGGATATTATTGATTTCGATCGTCATTTAAAGATGTGTGTTCCAAAACAAATAAAATGACTTGCCATTTCTATTACAATTTTTTTTTTTTGAAACATTTCTATAACAAAATCTAACAAGTGCCTTTAGGGGATAAACAAATGAAACATTACATTAAAAATTATGTATTTTACTTTTTAAAATTTTAAAACGAGCTCTTTTTAACATAATTTTGTCTTTAATTTTTTTATTCGTTAATAAGTGTTTTTAGGAGACTTGTACAAAAAAGTTTCTTTTTTGACAAGGCAAAAAAAATAAAATTGATTGCTATGTTATGAACAATAAGTTTATTGTTAAGCAAATAAATTAATTACGACGTCTTGCGAGCGAGTGTAATTTTTTTTTTTATGTGTTCATTTAATTATAAATCATAATTTTTTTTTGATGTGTTCATTTTTTTGGTGTATAAAATATTAATTACGACGTCTTCAGAGTTTGTTGTTCACATCTCCCCTCTGACAGGATTATCTGATCTCGTAGATTCAGACTCTGCGGAAACCTGATTCCGTAGACTTTAGTCCTTTCTTTTTTTGTGTTTTTGTTCTCTTCTTTTGTTTTTGTTAGCTTTGTAACAAAAAAAATTATAAATCATAATTTATATGACTTTTTAAGCAGTTATAGTTAACTTCAAACATTGTTTTGACAAATTATTGTAATATTTTTAAGGAATGTCTAACAATTATAATTGATTGAAATTGTAAGAAATGCATATCGATCATTAATAGATTTATAGGCACTAGCGTTCAACAGACATTTCGTGTCAATTTGTCTGTCTTTTTTACTACGCTATGACATGTAGATTATAAGCAATTTTTATGAATTTTTTTATTTTTATTAAATATGGATGTTTATCACTTTTAAATAGTAATAATCGTGTCACATGTGAGCATAGCTCAGTCGACAATGCATACAAGGGTCAGGGTTCAAACTCTGAATATCTCACTTATTCACCTTAAAAAGTGAATTTTAGCCATTAAGCTACTCCATTTGATAAAAAAATAGTAACAACCGTTCAGAAAAAAATAATAACAAACTATGTTTATATTTTTCCAATAATATAATAAAAATTCTTATCTTTTTCAATAACGTCAATAATATAACATTCTTGAAAACAAATTTGTTTAAGAGTATATCTCAAAAAGATCTCATATTTTGTTTCTCAGAAAAAATACAAAGTAATGTGATTCATGTGGATTTCATCCAAATAATAAGACAAGAGTTAGAAGATATATTGCTTGTGTGCTCTTATTAATTTCTCTTATTTACTTAGTGGGTTATAGCGTCTAAGGGTATGTTTTTACGAAGAATTTTGAAAAGTTTGGAGGAGAATATTTAGATAGTTACGTCAATATTTTCTTATATATTTGAGATTTTAAAAGATTAAAATAATAATATGATAAACGATCATATAATGTTTCAATAACACTGCTTTGTTTTTTCCTAAACGAACACTTGATTTTCTTTTTATATATAAATTTCTTATAAATAAAATAAATCTTCAATTATCTTGAAAATCGTATATCCAAACATAAACCTAGCCCCACCCCACACATATACACCGCTTTTTTAATTTCCAAAAGTAACCTTGCCCGAATTTTAGAATCTGAAATGTATTTTGTCTCTGGATTCTATAATATGGACGTTTATGGAACTAGAATCCAGAAATAACTTGACTAACACAATATTTTTAAAAAAAAATCAACAACTACGCTATTTACCTCCAACAATAAAAATTGAAAACATAAATTAAACACAAACAAGATCATGACGTAGCCAAAATAGTTGCACTATCGCAAGATGACACACTTTATTCATTGGGTTCAACCATACACAAATTGATTTCTTTGAATGTCCTAGGACTAATCAAACTTTCCTAAACAACATGAACAAATCTCACCAAGATAACGCGTAACTCAATCGGTCCCTTGAAACTATATTGACTAAATGTAGAGAACATGGTTCTCACATCGTCGTTATTTTGAAGTTTCATCTTGGTGAACTGAATGCATCCATTTGAGTACAGATTGACAAATGATGTTACTCAACATAGATCACCCTTCTTGTGTCACTATAGTTGAGAAGACCATTCAAATCGTTGTAGTTGAACATATTGCATTTTCCCTTTTTTTGTTGCAAACAACTGTTAGATTAGAGTTAATTTCGAGCGGTAAGGTGTTTTGTGTTGTGAATAAAAATGATAAAAAAAAATAAAATTTGTAGAAGTTTTGTATATTGTAGACCACAAAAACTAACGGTGCGTTGTAAACCACACAAGCGGTCATTGTATTTTATACCACATATAAAAAATTCTTGTGTTTTACACGTTCAGATCCAGATGTGTAATTTACGTATATTACACTTTTTTTTTTTTGAGGGATACACATTTGGATTCTATAACCTAAACCTGTAAAAAAAACATCATTCACCATATTTTAATGTCATTTTATTTGTTTGAATTATATAACCAAATGTGTAAAATACATGTCAAGATTATAGAAGACTAAGTTCTTACAACTATCATAGCATGGCAAATGAAAATTAACAAGCATTTCAAACAATGAAATGATCTAGCTAGCTTTAAACCAAATATTATTAGTATTTATTAGTACTAGTAGGCACTAGAAAGTTAGAATTCTCCAATGTGACACATCATTGGCATCCGATCTAATTCTGATCATCATTATCAGAAACGAAGATTACTGCAGTATTTTCAAGTATGTTATTATTGAATAAAGTAAAGCATATACGAACTTTCAACATAATCTAAAGAAAATAAAATAAAATTAGTGGCACAAAACGATACCGTCCATTGCTTTATGTATAAGTCAAATTTTTTCCATCCACATGTTCAATATCTATCATCTACTTTGTGCAACAAATGTTTCTCTTCTCTTCTGTTATCAAATATCACATGGAAATGATTATGGCACACAAATTTTCTTCAAAGAGAACCCACAAAACATGAATCAGAATGTAAAATAGGTATAACAAAAAGGGAGATAAGATGATTGTTTCTAGAAATCCGTATAACAAAAATTTGTTTGACAAAATGCTATCCTACAATCATCCATCCAATCAGATATTCCTTTTCAGGACACTGCTTCTACACACAAAATTGGTTAATGTTTCTGGTTGGGCCCAAGGTCAACTACTCACATGACATGATGTAGAATATCATTACTAATACTTTGAAAATTAAAAAAAATCTAAAATTATTTTGAAATATCATGGTAGTGTATGTAATATTTTTTTACTGGAGAAATATGTATTAATTAGAAAGCTTCTAAAAGTGTGTCTAGAGTTATCTACTCGAAGACAGTATTTCCTAACCAAAAGAAGATTTCACAAATCATAACAATTTACTACTTGATAATGTGTAATTATAAACTAATTTTGCAAGGAAATTTGGTTTGTTTTCCCTAACCAGCCATAATTAGAATCTTTGACCCTAGTAGACATCCAAAAACTTTCCCACAACTTAGACCCTTTGGACTGTTTTGAGACGAGATTAATCCACAAGTCAGCAGTGGGATATCTAGTTTTTATGCAATAAATTTGATTCTAACTCTTAAGTAAATACTACTACCGAAGAATTCAAGTTTCAGATTCTAGAATGTCTGCAAAAAAAAATTGAAGACCAAAAATTAAATTTTGCATTTATGCAAGCATCAGACAAGTGCAAACAGCTGCATAGTCATTATGCATTTCATGTATCTATAAATTAAAATGAATGAAATCTTCTATATACTATACACAATCAGGAATTACATCTTCACAAGGACTATCAGCAAAACTGAAACTTACATTTTCTTAACTGACAATCCTTAAAAATAAAAGAATCATATAACTGATATCGACTTTCGTATGAGAATAATATTACATGATGGCATCCACGTGTTACCAAACGATGAAGCTTTGTAACTTACTTTTGGATGCTCCAACAACTACCGTGTTTCAAACACGAACGGGTAAGCCGTAATTTTGGTACACTCTTATGAATCCATCAGATCCTGCTGTTACAATTACTTGGCCCCACAAGTGAGAATTAGACATTCCCTTGCAAGCACTTCTCAAGAACCTATACTCTGATTTACATATTGTAGGAGAAACAACAGTTTGACCCGAGTCGAGAAGCGTCTCCTCTGGCCATGTTGCAGAAACCTTTGGCACTAACTCGGAAAGAAATCCGCGACTCATGAAGAAACAATCAGGAGAAGACGAAGATGACCTCTGAATCAACTCTTCTCCGAGTGAAGGAGACAACGGCGTTGACTCAATGCCACACCAAGGTATGGCGACTGTTGCATTGTGGGATAGAAAACTCTCAGAAGACATAATCTTCTTTGCTTTGGAAGTATTCCTATCCTGGCCAGTGTGATTCCAGATACAAACATTTGAACCTTCACTAAGTGAAACGATATGTTTCCCGTCAGAGGTGAAGGAAGCATGCATCTGACCCGCACTTCTCAGACCTGAAGGCAAAAAAAGAAGAGGTATAATGACTTACTACCAAAATGAACATAATTGTACAACAAATGAAAATAACGAGGGAAATCAGTTCTCAAAGCACAAAAAAAGGGAAAATCCCATGCATGTCCAATATCATGTCCTCGTTGCAGGAATTTAAAATACACATAAGAACGCATCAGATATGCCAGACATTCTGCCTACATTGCGATAGCTTCCTTAATTGAGGCAAATTTGGGATGCTTTCATAATCACAACAGCCTCTTCATTGTGTTGAATGTAAGGGGGTGGGTTTACTCCCACATCACTTAGAGATACGGCCTTTGCAATGCTTATAAAGCTTGGACAATCCTCACCTTATAAGTTTATTTTGTAGAGTTGAGTCAGACCTATTCTAAAATGGTATCAAAGCAATCCCTGGCCTTAATTGCTGACCAATCCTAGCCGCCGTAATTGCGGAAAATTCGGGATACATTCATAGCAGCCTCTAGCACCTTCGTTGTGTTGGGTGTAAGGGGGTGGTTCTAGTCCCACATCGCCTAGACATGACCTTTGTAGTGCTTATATCTTGCAAACCGGTTTTAAGCTCAAATTATAAGATGCCACAGAAGAAGAACTAGGCACAGGTGGGATGCATTTTAGAATATTCTCATATAAGGAAAGCATATATGAAGAGCGTACCCTTGAATTTGTAGATGACATCAATTCCAGAGAGTATACAGACATGTGAATCGGCAGAAGCAACCAATAATTTGGTCGGATCACTGGGCGAAAACTGAAGAAATAATCATACAAGATTAATACCCACTTGTCAATAATTTT
>Ga0228711_1008902_pt1 | contig 13848 bp, 9 predicted proteins | sample MedpolnodulmetaG_2_FD_177996 | JGI IMG/M metagenome (GOLD analysis project Ga0228711, IMG submission 177996) | Root nodule microbial communities from Medicago polymorpha collected in Santa Monica, California, United States - brown nodules | ecosystem: Host-associated > Plants > Roots > Nodule...
TGATAAATGCCTGACCGTGAATGATGATGGTGCGAACGTGGCTGATGATAAATAGTCCCTGCTGCTGCGTGGAACCTGCTGCTGCTATTAGGAAACCGTAAGTCTGCTGCAGTCTCAGATGCATCACCAGAGGAGTAGCGTGAGTCGTGTGAATGGTCATGTTGTCGTCTTCCTGAAGAGTAAAACCGGTCCTCCCTGTAGCCTCTATGCCGCGAAGAAATCCTAGGTCTGTCCTGTCCTCGATCACCCGGTCGGATCGCTTTCCGACGCTTGTAGCTCACCGTAGTCCAAACCCCTGAATCCCCTCCCCTTTGTGCCACCCCGGCAGGCGTCCCATCCCTCCCATAGGCCGGCGAGTGGTGCCGACGCGGTTGCCGGAGGTTTCCCCCATGGCTGCCGCTTCTCTCTCTCACAATCGCTCCTCTCCTGCTCATGTTTCTATTTGTTTTTTTGTAAAGTAGTCTTATAAAGTAGTCTTATAAAAAGAGACCGAGAGAATACCTATTTTGAGTCTTGTAGCTCAATTGGTAACTACTCCCTCCGTCTCTTTTTTATCGGAGTAGTTTATAAAAATCACGAGTATTAAGAAAAGTTGTTGGAGTAATATAGTTGTCTCAAATGTGTGTGACTATTATTAAATTACTCTTAATTAAATGTTTTGATTGATTGCGTGTGTAAAGTTGTTTTTGATTGTCAACATATCTTCATTAAACTCTTAAATTATTTGGAGATTTTTAAATAAGTCTCTAAATTTAAATTGTTGCAATCAAGTCTTTGAATTAATATAGTTTTTGTAATAATGTTATTCCATTATAGTTTGATTAACGAAAGTGCTAGGGAAGACGTAATTAGAAAAAAATGAATTAATTTTTTATAATTTATTATAATATTAGTTTAGAGACTAAAAAATAGTTAAACCTTATATTAATTATTGGTACAAAAATTAATCCACAAGAATCAGACGATAACATTTTTTTATTAGAAATAGGTTGGAATTAATCATTGAATGGAATATATTATTGGACCAATTCAGCAAGTTCATGATTATCACTGTTCTTTTGTTTTTTATACAAAAATTATGATTATGCTTATTGATGCTTAATTAATACCTACAAATTTGATTGAAGTCTCCTAAAAAGAACAAAAGATGATCATGTCACGGCCACAAACTGTCCATTTGTAGCCACTACTTGATTCCATAATCATGTTGTAACATCCTTCTTTTTTTTAAATTTTTTTTTGATACAGATGATTGAACATTTTGCTCATATCTGCTGTGATTTGGGTTCAGATATGTATCAATTTTAGTGAAATATAAACCACGTCACTAAAATTGCTGATATTGTTAAATCTTTCTTTTTATGTTGATTTTTTTCATGTCAAATATAAACTTCTCATATTTTATACCTTAGATTTCGTGTGTAAGGTACCGTTTGGCCATACATTTTTACGGTCTAAAAGTTTCTTTAAAACAAAGTTAAAATAAAGCCCTTTAAGAAAGAAGTTAAAGCTGTTTGGTTTCGTTTTTTTTTTTAGTTTTAAAGTTATTTTTAAGTTAAAAGTTGTTTGGTAAAATATTGTACAAAACTTACTTCTCGACAGTTTATTTCACAAGAACCTCTCATCAAATCACGCTGGGAACCTTTTTTTTTTTATAATATTTATATTTCAATATTTTTTTCTTCCATTTAATTTTTTTTGAACCGGTCTAATTAATTTTTTTAAGGGGGGTCCATTTAATTTTATTATCTATTTTTGAAGGAATTTATTATCTTTTTATCAGTTATATATTTAATTTCAATATCGTTTAATTATTACAACCTAACAAATATTTTTATTCACGTTGTCATTGAAGACACCAAATATTTTTATTCTCTTTCTTCAACCTCGAAAATATATACACACATATTAGCTATTAGAGTAATATTTTATGTCCGTCTGTCTGTTTTTTTTGTTACGTTAATGCATATAATTTATTTTAGTGTTGTGTAATACGTATAATTATTTTTATAAAATTTTGATTTTAATTAAAAGTACAAGTATAGATGCCTAAAAAAATTATACTTATATATATTTTGCACATTTATATTGTAATAAACTATGCATATCTTTTTCTTATTAAAAAACTAAACATATTTTTTTTCAATGACACCAACACTATAACAAATATAATATCATATAATATGCATTCTTATCTTTTTGAATGACACCAAAAATATGATATTCTTATAACAAAATTTGTTATAGAGTATAATTGGAAAAGAAAAAACCAACTCTTCTCTTTATATATACACACACACCATATACATATTATAGATATATTCTTCAGCTTCACAATTCTTTCACTGAGGCAGACGAACATATTATGCAACACTAAAAAAAAATTATACACATTAGTGTAACAAAAAAATAAATAGGCGAACATAAAATATTATTTTAAACTATAATGTGTGTGTATATATTTGCGAGGTTGAAGAAAGGGAATAAAAATATTTGGTGTCATTCAATGACAGCGTAAATAAAAATATTAGCGAAGTTGTGATAATTAAACGATATTGAAATTAAATATATAAGTGATAAAAAGATAATATAATTTCTTAAAAAAAAGACAATAAAATTAAACGGACCCTCCTTCAAAAAAAATAATTAAATGGACCGGTTCAAAAAGAAAATTAAATGGAAGAAAAAAGCATATTGAAATATAAATATTAAAAAATAAAAAAAAGGTTCCAAGCGTGGGTTGAAGAAAGGTGTTTGTGAAATAAATTGTCGAGAAGTAGTTTTTTGAAGTAGCATTCAACAACTTTTGGCTAAAGCCCATTCCATTCAATTTTATGTATTTTAAAAAAAGTAATTTTTTAATAAGTAACTTAATTGATATTGTGTTTGACCTAACTTCTTTTTAAAAACATAGAGAAGTTGAAAAAAAGTTAGGTTAAACGGTACCTTAGCGTGTCTTTACACACAATACATTATTGGTTAGCAGCTTATAAGCATGATCATCAAGTTGTTTTTTTAAGACTTTTATTAATTAGTGGGCGTATGTATTTTTTTATAAGACAATTAATCACTGTGTGAGTGAGGGTGTATCTGATTCCAATTTATCAATCATTTTTCAATTGCACTTTTTGTAGGCGCAAGCTGCTCACCACGATTTTGCTTATTCTAAGTTGATATATACAAAATGTCAATGCTAAGTCATCTCATCTCATATACTTGCAAAATTAAAGGTCATCTCAATTATGCATTAAACGTTAATTATATTTAAGTCAAAATATATATACCTTCATTCTTGTTTATGTGTCATTTCAGTTTACTCAAAAGTCTAATATGGCTTTATTAATAATTTTATTTAAAATTGTATCCTTACTTCCCTAAAAAAAATTGCATCCTTACTTATTTAATTAATAAGAGATTTTTTTAGAAAATATAATATATCAAAATGATAAAGAAACCAAAATTCAAAGAATCATTTTAATATAAAATGAATAATGTTTTTACTAGTGTAATCAACACTTATAATGAGAAATGTGAAATTCAATTTTTTTCCAATATATTAAATGTAAGAACAAAATTTACCTACAGTACTATTTATTGTTCTTCATTACAAATTACAAATGGATTAAAAACCTTTGAGGTAATTATGGGTTGTTTGTAAGTTGTGTCAAAAATTAAACTATTAGTATATCAAATTTGTTACTAATTACCAAAACACCTGATAGTTTAATGGGAAGTCACATAATATCCACAAATATCATGTTGGCCTATGTAGAATTAGATTGAGATTTCTTAAGTAAGGTTTCAAATTCAAATTTTATGGATGAAAAAATTATGGTTGAATTCTTTCTTGACTGTGAAGCTAGTAAATACTTCACACTTTGGTTTTTCAAATAAGTAGTCCAATAGTACAGTTTGAGACATCAAATTAAGTAATTCTATATTGAAAGCCAAAAATTCAGTCTCCAAAATTAACATGTTTCTCTTCATTAAATAAATTAGTCACTATCATTTCTATATAGTAAACAAAAATGTTTCGCGCACAAAATCTGACACCAACACTATAAGTAGATACGATTTTCAACCTCTATATTATTTCTTATCTCTAGTAAATTCCGACACAACACACATCCAAGTTGTATTTTATATTGTCTTAGCCTATGTTTGGCAGAATCACAGGGGTCGTGTTTATAATGAAGTTTCAAACACCAGCTTCTCAAAATTACGGCATAAAGGCCTCAAGACGAGTTACCATAGTAGTAAAACGTGAAACCAAACACACTATTAGATACATGGTGTCCAATTTTTATGTGTCTATAACACACCTCATAGAAAGATTCTTCAAACTTATAAGATATAAATAAAAGAAGTACAAAATTCAGAGCCATTCAAAGGATGAGATCTATGGCATCCCTTCATCCAATAATTCAACTAAAATAATTAGAAACAATAGATTGTCTGAATCTGGAAGGAAATGTGAGTCTCACACAGTTCACAATTTCACATGGCCATCCTGTCCCTTAAAAACTGATCATGGTTCATTTTCCCAAGCACACTATGCTTATACTATAAATAGAATTAAATACTAATACCAGGACCAAGTGAATCCACCAAAATCCAACCTCACATACTTTATTATTAAGGAATAGTACTACTAATATGTAGAGCAATCAACCAAAAGGAGTTGAAACAGCAACATGATCAATGTCTACTAATTAAATGTAGTAAAAGAAATTATAAATAAATGTTAAAACCATTAATTTTTACAGCCTAGTAGGTTAAAATGTGGCCAACTAATAGGAGGCACAATTTTCTTTTCACCTTTGGGTTTCTTTTCACTCTTCTTGCCTTTTTTCTTTCCCACCACTACCACTTGTTGCTTATTAGTAGAACATGTGGTTTTCGTTTGAACCTTCAGGATCTCTGATTTTTCCTGCATCAATCAATATAGTTTAATTAAATGTCAAGTTAACATTGATTATGAGATTCTGTACAATAATAATTTGCAGCATATTTAAGATTCTGTAGCCATATATAAAAATAAATATCTAACACTAACACAGTCACACAGACACTAGATTTGACACTGACACGTTAACATGATAATAATGTAAAAAAGAGAAAAATTAAACTTAATTATATTTATTCGTGTCGTGTCGGGAAATACCAACATGTGTTGAATATCATACAAGTCTTTAATATAAAGATATATATAACCACTCATTAAGATGTTGTGCAAGGTAAATAATTGAGAAAAAGAAAGGTTATAATGCACATAGTAATATAGTATATGAAGTTTCTAGTAAAGGATATCCTTTTTTGTATCATAAACTATTAATTGCTTGCAGAGCCTTATGCATAATCTATATAGATACAACCAAAAGGGAAAAGGTAAATATATAAAATACTAAAAGGTCCATTCATGATGCCCATGATTTTTTTTTGAGCACAGAATGTGGACTTCTGGCCTAAAATCCCAATAAATTTTCATGTTAGTATGTTTTGGACCAAAACTCATACTATATAGTATTAAAAATATCTTAGTGAAATTGAGTATTTTTGTGTGAAAAAGACATATAATGCTATCTTTTTCTCATATGTACCACTAGAGATTACTATTTGTAGTATCAGTCCTAAACAGGACAAAGATCCAATGTTAAATACTCCATGCACTCATAGTATGATAGTACCATAAGAATTTAATATTTAAGAAAAAGTGTATGAAATTTAGTTTGACTAATAAGTGGTGACAGTACAATAATATGAAGTTTTCCATCAATTTTATAAAGGAAATTTATTCAAAGTTGTTCAATTCACACTACTTTTCTATTAGAGTAATGAATTTGTTTATTTTACCTTCAGTGCCAGTGTGTTATTATGATTCTGAGGCATTATTTCTTTGTCTCCATTATGATTTGGAACATTGTTGAAGGTTGGAAATGAGTAACATACTTCTCCCTTGGATCCTTGGCTGGATGAAGACTCTCCAGAAGCTACTGTGGAAGCACGAGATAGAGGATTGGAGCTTCCACTTGAATCTATCTCTACACAAAGCTACATATACAAACATGTACTCAATATACATTTCCATGTTACTAGAACATTGAAACTTCAGAGTAATTAAATTCATGTAATGCTGTAACGTGTGTATCTGTGTGTATAATGTTATGACAAATGGTCTTCCACAAAATGATTCTAATCAATATAAGATGGAACTCCGTCGTTCCATCTTAATCAATTGTCAAAATTGGTATAAAATTAATTTAGTGAATAGATAATATGAACTTTTCAATCTCAAATCAATAACCTAGATTGATGCGTGCTATTTTTACTGCCGGAAATTTGGATCTTTAGATTTCTTGTTGTTAAAATTTACAACATTGAATTGTTATTTCACACGATCTTTAATTTTAAGAGAAAGATTCAAGTAAATGACTTATTTGACGTTGTAAATTCACTAATTGCATGGTTTCTTGATACCAAAGAATCCAAATCAAATTTTGTAATGCAAGATTTAAATTTCTGAATCCATGCAACTACCGATTCGAAATATCAGACGACTCATATTTTAACTTTGTGACAATATATCAGTCATATTAAATTATATGAATAATTATACCATTAAGCATGCATATTAGTAATCAAGACATAGACAACATGCTGGTGATGTCATATTTTATCTAATTATGAAAAATGATTTGGTTTCAGTAAAAAAAAAATGTTGAATGATAGAATAGAATATAAAGTTAAACCTGAAAAAGCCTGTTTTCAAGACAGGCAACACGATCCATCAATGTTCCTTTAAAGTAGGCCTCTTTGATAGATGCTTCAGAAGATTGTTTTTCAGCAGCAGTAATAACATTGCTTCCACATCTTTGTTTTCTTTCTAAATACTTCATCTGTCACATCAAACCCAAAAATACACATAGGAAAAATTAATTTGATACATGTGACAAAATTGATTTTCATATGACAATTGTAGTAAGAAGAAATTAATGAAAAATAAGCTCACAACGAATTCCAAATGATCGAGCCTAGCAATGAGAGGGATTGAAGAGGAATCATGAGAAGGTAGTTTGAGATCATCCATTTTGGAATGTTTGTGTTATGTTACATAAATGTAGTGATTTATTTCATGATATATATTTCATGTTATTACATATATATGACTGATTCCCTCGTATTTTTTGGAGTAGCGACATTTTTTGAGACACCTCACTAGTCATACATACATTAGTTAGTTTGTTATGCTGTTATTGTTATGTGGCAAAGACAATTTCTCTAAGTATCTCCATTCCATATTTATGTGAATGCTTCAACAAAAAAAAAACGTGTCACATTCTTTTTGGTCAAGACCTACGAAACATGGATATATACACAGACACTAGACATGATACAGACATGGACACACCGACACCGCTAATAATTTGAGAAAATCACATAATTTAGTGTAATTATATATGTCGGTGTCAGACATGACACGTGTTCAACACTGAGACACGTCTAATCCGAAGAGTACCGTACTTCCTAGGTCAAGACTAATATGTTCACCAAGATCCATTATGGGCTTATGGCCCAAATCTTTTTTTTTTTTTTGCTAATATGACCCAGATCTTATGTATGAAATTAAAATGTTCAAGTTCTAATTAAGGAGCTGAATCAAGCCGCTCACTAGCTTGATTGAGCCGAATTTGAATTGCATAAATATATTCGTGTTAAACTCAAGATGAGTATTGAATTGAACTTTATTAAGTTGAGTCAAGTTGAACCAAGTTCGACTCATTTACAACCTTAACCCAAGTTGATGTATAATCAAAATAAGTGAAAACCAAGCAAGAGACCGTTTTAATTATGGGGCACACATGAATCAAATTGCAGCACCAAGTGTTAAAAATATATCATGAAAAATGATAATCAGTACAAAAGTGATTTTGTCAAAAACAGGAAAAAGGTGTGTGATCAGTTAAAAAAATTATATTTTTAGAATTTTTTTAATTAATATATATATTAAAAATAACAGAAGCCACACCTCTATTCATTCTTGCACTATAACCCTGCAGATTTCTAACTTCAGCCTCCTAATAGCAACAGTAGCGACATCAACTTCATCGTTTCCGAGTTAATTGCTCCTAAATTGCACAAGAAATTTTAAATTTGTGTACGTTGTCTTGAAAGTTGAATCTATGTTTCTAGCAATCTAAACTGCTAATAGGATAATGAGAAAACAGCAGACGCATTGTATATATTTGTTAACGTGTTTTAGCCATGTCGTATTTGAAAACTGATTACATCCGTATCATACAATGAATCCAAGCTTCTAAAAACAGCCTTAAAATAAAAGGTTGCTTGCATTACCACTGGTAAAATAATCATTCCTTGAAGTAACAATAGACATAAGCCATTGTGGCAATATTGCAATGTATGAAATGAAAATGAAAATGTTGTAGGATTTGAAAAGGAAAAAAAAGTTTCAGAAACGTGTTCATTCATGGTACTCAATGATATCCCCTATGAAACTTGCTTATAAAGTAATCATCCTAAAGCTGATCTTGTCATCTCATATGCCAAGAAACATGCTGCATTAGCAGGAACACTTCTGCACATTGCAGGACCAAAACCCTTATAAAGACCTTTAAACCCTTCAGTAGCTTTTATCCTTCTGAAAGCATCAATTGAACCAGAAAATTTTGGATTTTTGTAATCATCAACTTGAATCACACTCTTAATAACATCAGTTGGATACACCATAAACCAAAAAGCAGCTCCGGCCAAGCCTCCGGAAAGCATCAGAGAACCTCTACCGAGTTCAGAGGTATCGGTGCCTCCTGCAATTAATTGCTTTGTTGCTTCATATACACCAAACATTGCGGCATTTCCAGGTATTTCACGCGCCATAGTGGGAACTAACCCCTTGAAAAGACCTTTTACGCCACCTTCTGATTTGAGAACATGTCTAGCTACATCCATCGGTCCACCGTATTTCACTGCCAATGTTGCTGTTCCTGATCCAGCTAGTGCACTTTGTGCTTGTAACCTGGTATTCATCATGTAACAAAATATTTAGCTAGAAGAACAATACATATTTTTAGTACAAATGTTTATAAATAATAATGTAAGTTAATCAAGACTAATCTGCAAGTCAGAGTTATTTTCAAGGCCATTGATTTTCATGTCAACCATGAGAGAAATGATTACATTTCCTTAATATGAGCCCCTAAAGGGATGACTCAGAGATTACTAGAATCTGAGATTAGGCCTAACTCTACTCCATCCAGTAACTAGTTCAAATGGTTAAGAATTTCCACACCTTGTGAAAAGTAAAGACTATTGACTATATCGGTTGGGTATGGCTCATAATTTATTGATGTGCAGGTCGCTCGTGTGGGTGAGTGTTTAAACACAATTGTAATTTGTAAAACCCTAAGCTTGAATAATAGAAAGGTACTGTAGCCACTCTGCAGTCTAAGACGTATGCACGATTGGTCAAACTCCGTGATCAAATATCGTGTCTTCTCTAGTTGTGTTTTACGTATCTTTTATTAATTTTGAACCAGGGTTGCTGTTCTAACAAAATTTCTACGGGATCTCAACACACCTCTCACGCAGACACGCTGGGATATCTAATGCATGGATAAATGCGGGTGGCTCAGTAACATAGATGTCAACAGAGAACAAGAATAAACAAAGGTTTGCTCCGGCTAGAACGTTAATACATGACAGGACAAAGTAGAAAAACAAATCAGAAAGAAATTGATAGAAAGAAGAGAAAATATAATGTGACTGAATCATGAAAATTAAAACACCGTCATCAGTGGCATCTAACCTGCATTTGATAAGTTCAGTAGGGCAAGCTAGAAAGGAAACAGAAAGTCCAGCTGCAGCTCCACAAACAAGCTGCTGATTTATTGTGAGGACATCACCAGGATGTGACTTCAACAATGCTTCCATTTGCCCTCTAACTGTAAACAGGACAGCATTGAAGGCAGCTACTGTAGCAAGTGGTGCTCCCATACCTTTGTATAATCCGCCAGGACCTTCAGCTGCTATTGTCTTCTTGACAGCATCAATTGCACCGGAATATTTCGGAACCTGACCAGGAAGTGGTGTAGGCTGGCTTTGGAGCTTGACCTTTATGGTGTCAAATGGATGACCAACTATCAGTTGTGCTGCCCCTCCAATAGTTCCAGCAGTTAGGTCCTTAGCCACGTCTCCCATCTGAAAAAACAAATTTTTTGTTCCAAGTTATATTAGATTTTCGATAAAAGAATGAGAGAAATAAGAAATATAATGATAGTCAAATTTGACGATAATTATATTTCTTATTATGCTTGATATCGACTTAATACAAAAGACTAAGACTTTTCATTAAATATCCTGAAGAGGTTACGGAAATAAGCTAAAAACAACTTCTAGACATGTCATAAACTATTTTTCATAAACTCTCCCGAACAGTCGCAGAAGTGCTTATGTCAGTTGATGAACTCAAATAAGCTAATCCAAACAGGCCCTAAATACGAATCCCTACTTATAGGGATATAAGACTCCTAATCCTATCATAAGTAAAATGTGTGCAGGAGGAAAGCTCAGCTTCGTGACATGAATGTACAAGACGGGCATGCAATTTTGGACTAAGAATACCAAGTTTTTAAACGCCTTACAATTACATGCAAAAGATACAGCTTGAATAACAAAACAAGTATTTTGCCTTGGTTTATATATCCTTTGTTCTTTCGGAAACAAATTTGAAAGGTAGCAACTGAAAACAGAAACAAGAGTACATACCATGACGTGGAAAATTTTCAAAGGTGATAAGATTAATTTCAAGCTTAGGCATGTATAAAGTACTATCACAAACACAAGAAATTATCCTTTAGGCAATCTGAGATAACTAAACAACCATTCTTGTATCTGGAACGAGGGTCATATGGAGAGTTTTATATATCATAATTCACAGATAAAACTTTTACAGCCAAATAAAGTACGTGCTTAGAGGATAACTTTCTAATTTGCAACTGAATCTCTGCTTAGCAGTAAGCAAAATTGAGTTTTGTAAGTTTATGAGTATATGTTACTAGCCTGACATGAGCATAGTAGAGATAATTTGTATAGTTGTTTAATTAGCTAAAAACTACTCTGCATAATTTTGTATTTCGGCTCTTAAAATCTGAGTCCAGTAATAAATCTAAACAACTTCTTCTAAGAGAGATATTGTCTATCTATTACTTTGGTGAGGGCAAAAATGCAGCAGGTATTATGATCGGAACATAGAATTGGGAGATGACATTCAAATTTGAAATAAAGCAAATTAAGAGAGATTCCGTGAAACAAGGCAAATGCATCTTAGGATCAACATCAACTGAAGAGTCCGAAACAAATGTTTCTCTTCAACCAGTCATATGAAAAGCAGTATATGACATTCACAAGAACCATGTCCCTTTTAGCACATCCATCAAATACTAGATGCCAAAGGGCCATTAACTACAAAGATCCCAAAAAAATAGTAGTTTGTTCAAATTTCGCAATGCTATTGCATTATAGCACCTCTATAGCTCCTATTGGACAATTTGTACTAGATGTCTAAATCTAGTATCATGTAACAATAGCAATTTGTTCAGATTCAGCTATGTTACCGTGATGCTAAAGTCTCTATTTGACTACACCGGTACAAAATGTGCACAAACAAGGAGGTACAAAAACAACAAATAATGAGAATTTCAAACTTCAATATAGTACAGAAACAAGGACACTCCATCTTCCACTCTATGAAAGCGACACTCTATCTTCCACTCTATTTGTTTCACTAAATAATCACAGATTGCTTGAAATCGACTCCCTCTAAAGGCAGAAGTTCTTAAACACTTATAATCAACACCCCATCCTAATATACTCCCTTCAGTCTTGTATGTAAGAGAAAATTAGATCAATAAAAGTTTATGTATCCGGTCCAAATTTTGATCAAGATACATAAATTTTTGTTGACTAAATTTTCTCTCATATATAAGACCGAATGAAGTGTATATATCTAAAGGAAGAAATCAACAAAGAAAAAGGCGGGGATAACTGAAGTGTTTTTTTTTTTTGAAGGAATAACTGAATTTTAATTCATTCAAAGAATCACCAATAAATTCAATTCATAAAAAAATACAAAAATTGTTGAGAAAATAACATTAATTCCAATATAAGGGTGGAAATAAAACAATCAAAGTAGTGATTATCTAACTAAATTAGATCCAAACAGACAAACAAACATTAGAAGGTAGAATAATATGATAAAGTACAATCAGGAATCTGATCATGGATGATATGTCCTTAAAAGTAAGGAATCTGATCATGGATGACAGTCCAAAAAGTAAGGGAAAAAGAATGTTACCTTGGTTTATTGAATGGGAGAAAAGAGCAATGAATGTTAGAGCAGAAGGGTGAAACAGAATGGTGGTTGGTTTGGTTATTTCAGTGAATAAATAGGGTTGAAAGAGATTCTTATTAGGAAATTTTGGTGAATGGCGATTTTGCAACACACACGCGCGCAGGGTTTGTCAGAAAGTGACTCTCTCAGCCAATAAGAGTTAAGTTAGTGGACTCTGACTGGACACACACACAAACGTCAGCATGTGATTGTGACCAACTTGTGTTTAAGGTATAACAAATAGTGTTATGTTTGGAACTTTATGAAATCCCAAATAATCAGCAAATTTATTGTGATTGATGCATTTGATTCCATATTTTAAAAGCACGAGAACAATGTGCCGAAGGGTACATGGTTTTTAATGAAATTCTTAAATGTGACATTCATTATTTGATTTTTACTATTAATTACATTATAAGGTAAGTGGTTGTACTTCTACGATGTAAAGAGATCACCACGATTGAAAGTAAAAAGAATAATCTCCACCAAATATGAGATTTCATAATAAAGAAAAGGTATGGCTAATGCCACATACACCCTTAACGATTTCAAAATAATAAATTATTCTATAAGAAAGTCAAATATTTTAATATATAGTGCATTGATTACACAAATTTTTATAATTTTTTTTGTCAAGTAATCTAATGGCTAGAAATTCACATTTTTAAGATGAATAAGTGGGGTATCTAGTCCCCGCCAACTAAACTATGGTCACATGGAAGGGAAAAAAATTAAGTTCCTGATCACCTAAGAACACACACTAAAGTACATGACATCAAAGTCGTCCCAATCACATTGAAGGTAATGCTATAATATTAAAAGTAGACCCCTAGTTAAAAAAATACAATTTTTTTTTATTTTATAAAAATAGTCATATTTCGGTGCTTGTGGAGCCCCTAATCAATAACATAAAAAAAATACCATTACTAATGTTTTCAGTGGCGAAGCTAGCACAATTTTTGCAAGGGGGCCAAATATAAAGAAAAGTAAAATATATTTTTAAAACTAATATATGAAATTCAATCAATAATGAAAATAAATTTGCAATAATTTTTGTTTATATTTAATGAAACGACAACGAAGAAACTAATATCTAACAATGATTATTTATAAAAGTTGAACTCTAAAGTTTTAAGAAGTCAAATTTATCTATAATTGACACTAAATTAAACAGATTATCAATATTTTATTAACATTATCCCTCTTTAAACCAACAAAATTGTTTGAAGTAGCCAAATAATATATTAATGGGGTAGCCACTTACAAAACTATACTATTTTTTCAAGTTTTTTTTTTTTTTTGGGGTAGCCATTGCTACCCCATTCACATACTACAATTCTCCCCTGAATGTTTTGTTTGAGTTTTGTTTTGGTTTGTTGGTGGGATGTGTATGGGTTGAACATGGCACATTATTCGGTCCATTTACATTTTTTTTTTTTTTGGAT
>Ga0228711_1008906_pt1 | contig 13846 bp, 8 predicted proteins | sample MedpolnodulmetaG_2_FD_177996 | JGI IMG/M metagenome (GOLD analysis project Ga0228711, IMG submission 177996) | Root nodule microbial communities from Medicago polymorpha collected in Santa Monica, California, United States - brown nodules | ecosystem: Host-associated > Plants > Roots > Nodule...
TACAATGTTTTTGTACTAGGAAAATATAACAACAGAGCATACAAGTTTTTTACTGTAAAAGATCATCTCGTTGCCTTTGGTTTGATTCTTCTTTACTTAACCGGGAAAATGATTCTCATGTAGTGAACTAGTTCCCGTGCATATAACTAGTCATTAGATATAAACTATTCAATTTTACCATGTCATCCAGTCTTTTGTTGCCCTGTTAACTATGAGTTATTTTGTCGATTATGTTTGCTAAGCATCTACATGTTCCCCAAATTTTGACAGTCCACATTATACTCAACTCCCTGGATTCTATCTTGCTTAATTAACAACAACCTATTCTTAATTCTTTAAAACCGCTGTTTTACTTTTGGCCATGCTTGATGTGTGATAAAATTAGAAAATTGTGAATTTAAAGAATACAAACTGCATTTAAAGATTCTTGTGCCAGGGCCGCTCTTTTGGATGCCCTTAATCAAGAATTACTACCACAGAATCTTCCATCGGCTGATGATCAAACTTTGGATGCAAGAGCTTCTGAGGTTCCAGTGTATATAATATGTTACCATTTACCAGGAATTCACTCGATGTTATTCATTTACCAGGAATTCATTAAAGACGGGATGCAAGACAATGCCCTGTTGGTGGGTTTGATGAGCATGACCTCTCATCAGTTTTGTCAGTGGCTTGAGTGGTTTGTGATTTCAGATTTGTGCTATTTCTAGTGGCATTTCTGTTTTAATTTTGCGGTTTGCTTGTTTATATTTTGTAGTTATTTTCTTTCTTCTTTCAAGGAGATGGTATGTCATGGACTGTCAATTGTCTTCCAGGAACTGATTACATGTGTACCTATCGTGCAAAAATCACTCCTTAACTTGTTCCCAGTGATACTTATATCTCCATGCGTTGGTTTGTTTTGATGTTCATGACCTCATGATTCTTCCAATCACAATCTTGAAATTTATGTGTTTTATTAAACATTTATATTCATATGAAATTTAATTTCAGATTTCCAGACAGTTCCTTTGTTATATTCTGATTTTTCCTTTAAAAACTGTTGCAACCTCACCACACAGCTGCTAAAATTCAAAAGGTTATTTTGCTGACTTTATAGGTAGTTTTCTTTTATTTTTTATTTTCCCGTTAAAACACATTTTGTGTGTGTAAATTTTCCACTTATTCAGTTATCACTATTAGAAGAAATGAGGACCATACCAACAAATATTATTGGGAGAGGAAGACCTTCGCTAAGAAGAAAAGGTCCCCTCATCATGAATATCCTTGGCTATGAAACAATAAAGCTCACATGGATTATTTGATACTAATTGAAATGAAGAAGAAAAAAGTTGGCCTCTCTATGGTCCTATGTAAAATTCTTCTTCAAGCAAGTAAAGTTGGCCTCTCTTTGGTTATGCTGGTCCCACTGGGTTCCAGCTAATTGATTTAAAGTTTGGGAAGACATGAACCAAAAAAAATAGAATTGTGCGTCTATTTTTTTATAAAAGATGCACAACTTATCAGATGTGCATTGTGATAATTTTAAACTTACCCTGTGAATCTATACACAAGTAATAATTTGTAAAAAAAAAGTAATATATTCAATTTTTTTTGAAAAAGTATTCAAAATGATTTGTTATTCAATAGTAATACATTAAGCTAGTTAGTTATTACATGGAATTGATTTACATCACTTCTCACTAGGATTGTATAGGAGCTGTTTTTTTATAAACTTGTAAACATAGGGTAAAACGAGCCTATTAATAGTTTGATTGAGCAAATTCTGATAGTATGATGTCTTCTTTTCATATGTATTCGGAGCATGTTGATTTGCAGGAACGTTATGATCCAGGGACTGGTTGCTTCTTTTGGAGGTAATCTCTTTGCATTGGATTATACCGTGAAATGAGAATGTGGAGTCAGTTATACAACTGTGCGTCACTCATGAGTCATGACATAGATTTTAATACTGTAAAATTATGTATATCCATTTGCATTATAGTCGTTGCGTCATATTGTGGATACTTCCATGTTTTCATATTACATTGCGACTGGGGTGGTTTACTTGCGGCTGATCACAATCACTATGTTATAGCTGTGTTGCGGCCTTCAATTTAGATTTATAATTGGTGATCTATCTATGATCTGAGATGACGGTTGGAGTAGGTGTAGCGTTGAGGAACATGGTTGTACTTTATTTGGAGCGAGAAGGTGTGCCTACAAAGACTTCAACGTTCAAGTTAGGAAGAGGTTTTTATTTTTATTTTTAGAATGAACTGTGTAAGTTTTCTTCAATGGATGGGTCATTTTATATAGGTCGTTCATGCTACCACGCGTACGTAGAGTTGTTAAGCGGTTATGCCTAATCCGACATGTAATCTGAAGCGCCGTTTGATGAGAGGGCCTAGATTTATATACTTGGTATGCAATATTTCTAACATTATAATTGATGATGAATGTTGTTTCAAAGAATAATGCTAAGTGTAGCGAACCAAATTGTCCCGAAGCCATTGCGAATGAATGTTATTGGCCAAATAGAACCGCTAGCCGGCATTATTCCACAAAGCATGGGATTTAATGACATCAACAAATTTGTTAAGCAGGTTTCGGGACAAATTCGCTATACCTAGCTTCGCTTGATATAACATCGTTGTATTTAAAAAAAAAATATATCATAAATATAAATTTAATTAAAAATCAATATTATCATTTTCTTTTTCTTAATAAATTGTGAATAAAGGTGATGTATCATTTGACCCAAAAAAAAGTAAAGGTAATCTATCATTGTTTTTTTATAAGACAAGGGTTATGTTAATCATTTCCTTCAATTTATCACCAACTCTACAATTTTCATATGTGCACATTCTCCAAATCTCTATCATAAATCCATATCATTTGCTTGTTAATCAAATGAAATCATACTAATAAGATTTTTGGGTATTATAATAATAATAATTAATACTGAGATGGATTATTACTTTGTAGTGATATTCAAAATTAGGAAGAAGGAATAATTGGAACAATTCTACCAAAAAATATAGTAAAGAATTCGAATAAAAGGCCAAAAAATCCTTTAAGGGCTCCCAATCCAATGCGGTTTCCTCCCACTTGATAGAGTACTCCAAAGTCCAAACATATGATGTTAACATTGCACTGTTCTTTAGCACATCCTATATATATACTTAGCATGTGACTTCACAGTCCCTATCTTAATTTCTTAACTCTTCTCTATAATTCCTGCTGCTACACTAGTACCGCTACTACATGATGAATATGAAACCTTTAATAATACCAGCTGGTATTATGAACACCCTTTGCTTAGTGGTACTGTATTGTTCAATTATTATTACAAATAATTCAGCAGTAACACTAGTTAGTGGTTCAAGGAAATGTGAATTCCCAGCAATATTCAACTTTGGTGACTCAAATTCAGACACTGGAGGTCTTTCTGCTGCCTTTGGACAACCTGGCTTTCCTTATGGAGAGTCCTTCTTTCATCATCCTGTTGGTCGCTACTGTGATGGTCGTCTTCTTGTTGATTTCATTGGTACTAACTAGCTCCATTCATATTCATTTTAATTTCTCCAACTTTCATTTATTACTACTATGTTATTTGCAAATATGCATTATTTACTTTCTTTTCATTCTTTCTCTGTGTTTGGGTGAATCTATGTATTAGTGTGTAAAGCTAAGGATAAGATAAGATTTTTGTTTTCAAGCTCAATCTAGTATACTAAATAAGAATAAGATCCATTTTTTCGTTTAAAATTACTATTATTTTGTCATTAAATAAAACATAAAATAAAATTAAGATCCCATGATTAGTGGTAATTTGCTTTAACTTTTTTGCTTAACAATTATTTATTTTTGTTTTATTTTCCAATACATATTTTGTCTTCTTTTTATAACACGAATATACATGTCGGTCCAGGTCCCACAAATATACTGTTTAATACAAATAAAGGTTTCTTTATGGGAAAAAATATAGGGATTTTATTTTAGAAGAATTGAATTATTTATCCACCGACAGACGACAGTATCCATGGATGATGATATTCTTGTCATCAGGGATTTGATCATGTTTTTTTTTTGACACACGTGATTTGATAATGTTAGCATATTGCTCAATCCCCTCGAAACATATCACTATTATAGTTTAAATTTGGCATTTTGTCCCTACAATTCTTTAAATCTCTTAACATTTTACCCACTTGTAAAATTTATGCATAAGTTTCGTGATATATCAAGCAACATGGTATGTGAGCATTCTAAATTAAAACGAGCCACTTGACCAAAAAAAATTAATTCGAATTTTTATTTTTCATATTGTGAATTAAAAGCTGAGAAGCTAGGCCTTCCATATTTGAATGCATACCTTGATGCTGTTGGATCAAATTTTAGCCATGGAGCCAACTTTGCAACTGCTGGATCAACCATCAGACCTCAGAATACAACTCTTCATCAATCTGGTGGTTTCAGTCCTTTCTCTTTGGATGTTCAATTCACTCAGTTCAGTGATTTCCAGCGAAGGACCCAATTTTTTCGCAACAAAGGTAATGTCAATGCAAATAGTCAGTTCTTGGATCGGATATCAAGTTTTTTTTTTAAAAAATAAAATAAGATGTGAACAATTCACCTTAACAAGCCATCAATATTTTTCCTCTTAGGTGGAATATACAAAACATTGTTACCAAAGGAAGAATATTTTTCTAGAGCATTATACACATTTGATATTGGTCAAAATGACTTGGCATCTGGTTACTTCCACAACATGTCCATAAATCAAGTTAAAGCATATGTTCCTGATGTTTTGGCTCAATTCAAGAACACAATCAAGGTAATAATCCATTTCGATTTTTGATGCAATTGCTATAAAAGAAATTATATTTATAGCAATTAAGCTAATGTGTAACATAACATACATGTTTGTCTAAATGTTTTTATTGATGTATAGAATATATATGCTCATGGAGGAAGATCATTTTGGATTCACAATACTGGTCCTGTTGGTTGTTTGCCATACATCATTGAACTTCACAAAGTAACACCAGATAAAGTAGACAAAGCAGGATGTGCAACCCCTTATAATGAAGTGGCCAAGTTCTTCAATCATGAATTGAAACAAGCTGTTGTTCAACTTCGAAAAAAACTTCCCTCGGCTGCCATAACCTATGTTGACGTTTACTCAGCCAAGTACTCTCTCATTAGTCAAGCATACAGACATGGTAAATGTTAAGATTAAATATATTTTTGTCCATAAATATCAGCATTGGTCCATGAAAGTGTGTTTTTTATGGTTTTGCTTGATTGAAACAGGTTTTAAGGAACCTTTGAGGGCTTGTTGTGGACATGGTGGAAAGTACAACTACAATTTACACATTGGATGTGGAGCAAAGGTTAAGATTCATGGAACAGAGATTTTGATTGGAAAACCATGCAAGGATCCATCTGTGGTGGTTAATTGGGATGGTGTTCATTTGACTCAGGCTGCTAATAAATGGGTGTTTGAGCAAATTGTAGATGGTTCACTTTCTGATCCTCCTATTCCTTTGAACATGGCTTGTCATAAGCACTCTCAACTGTATGGTTTCCCAAAAAATGTTACAACTCAATTAGTTTGAGAGGATTTTGGGAAGAATAATATTGAGATCACTACTTTTGGATATGTTTCCTTTTTCTCTTACTAAACAATGGATTTGAGTTGTGAGCTAAAGCTCCATTTTTTCTTACTAAATTGGGATGCACCTACATAATAGATGACAAACCCCTAAAACTTTGACACTTCACATTGATGGTGTTTTCACTTTTCAGTGTCTGACATAGACACATGTGCCGATGTGGGATGCCAGAACGACATCGATACATATTGTTACATTCAATCACTTTTTTTTCTTCAAATTATTAGGTGTCAATGTGTCAGTGCTTCATAGGCACGAGCACGAATGCATGTCGCATCTGTACGATGAAACTGAAATAAAATAAAGTAGTTTAGAGGGTGTTACTAAAATTTGTTTACCCAAAGATAAATGACAGAGATGGAAAGAAGCTATAACTGAATGAACAGAATCATTATTCATTATTTTGATTGGTATCTATATATATGTACAGTGATATAATTCAACATGTACATGAATCTGATAGCTGCTGACATTAAACTTTGGCCTAATGTAAAAGGTACCATTGAAAAATAAACAAACATGTACATTCAAATCATATAGGAATATGATGCATGCATTGTTAATTAGGCATGGATGCATATCTTCGTAACATCAAAATGGGACAAATATTATTAGTTTTTTCTTAAGAAAACTTATTTTCTTATGTCTCCAGATACTAGCATGACATGTTTCTGGATATTATTGTGTTGATATGTTTTGTTTAATTTTGTTTCCTCTAACCATTCTACATGGTCATACTTTTCAAGCTTAAGTTTAACTTATCAGAAAGATAGCGACAATTAGTAGTTAATTTCTTATTCTTATTTTGTAAAGAAATTTGGTTTTTTCTAATCACTGAAACATAAATTTCTAATTGTTTTTTTTATATTTAACCGAGTAAATCATGAAATTGAAAGACATGGTCATATTTTTTTCTTGTTTGAAAAAGCCTAACGACGAAACTCAGACACGTTAAATATCTCTGCAATCTTTTATCGTATGAGTTATATATTTTTTTTTTGAAAGAATCATATGACTTATATTTAGAGAGGATAAACAGAACATTTTAATCATTCCTTTAAATTTTTCCAATTAGCAAATGTATACATTACGGATTGCAACAATAAAAGAGTAAATCCATATTTTATATTGTCTTAAATATTTCTCTATCACTTAACTTATTTTAAAAGTTTTGTCTGGTTACTTAACTATAAAACTTGTCGATTTGATCCTTTAACTTATTTAAGTTAACGCAAATTAATCTCTTAACTTTAAAATCGATTAATTTGGTCCCTTAACTTACCTAAGTTAACTTGACTTCGTCCCTTAACTTTTGAAAAAAGTAAAAAAAAACATTAAGATCAAATTACCGTTTTGAGAAATAATATAATTATATTGAACTTAGTGCTGATTCGCTGAAACTTAGTTTTGGTAAAAATTTAGATTTTATGGTAATGATTTTTCTAAAAAAACGAAATTTTTACGAAAATTTAGATTTTATGGGAATAAACTTTTGGAGGTAACATATGAATTAGTTATGTTTTTTGTCCCTATAAATATGTCAACTTTTTATTTTAGTCTCTTTAAAAAATTTCTTCAATTTTTAGTCTTTCAAAAATTTTCTATCTTTACTTTTGGTCTCTTCTTTAAAGTAAACTCACTTCTCGAATGACAAATTTATCATAAATCTACGTCGACTGATGTTATAAATTTCCATGTATTTTCTTCAATTTATTTTGTCGTTTTGTAATCGATTTTCTTTGATTACATGTTTTTTCTTTGATTTTATAGGTATTGTGTATCTAAACTGATTTTATGTAAGTACGTAAACACAATTTATCTACACTATCATAAACAAATACAACATCATAAACATAATCTACATCACCTATGTAAACTTAGTTGATTTGATTGGATAATTTAATGAATTTGTATTTTACTTGAGGGTATTTTAGTCATTTGAGAGTATAATCAGATTTGTTTTTGGGCTTGATTAAAGATTTCTTTTCTTTTTCTTTTTCTTCTTATCTTTTTTCAACAAAGCAACAAAATTCAGAAAACATAATTCGAATGTAATTATTTGTTGAATTTAACAGTGAGTTTGGCGGTGCCGGTGATGTAGAAAAACATTCAACAACGTTGTTCAATTTTCCGACAATGTCATCTCTCCCAATCGAACTATGGTCCAAAATTCTCGAAATCGGAATCCAAAATTGCGGTTTGAGCTACAAAGACCTCTGCTGCATCTCCATCTCCTGCCGCCTCCTTCACCGCCTCTCCGTTGAAGATTCTCTTTGGAACCACCTTCTCTCCTCCGACTTCCCTTCTTCTTCCGCTTCTTCTTCGGTTTCTTCCTCAAAATCCCTTTATAAATTAAGGTAACTTTCAAATTTCCGGGTTTAATCGTTTTTCAGCTTTTTTTAACTTCTAAACATGACCCTTGTATTTATTCTTTCATTTTCTCATCTGGGTCTATGTAAAGTTCACTTTTTTATTTATTTTTGAATTTTGGTGTTGAGGTTTGAGAGAGACAAGGAGAGGAAAATAGCAGCTCATAGGAGGGTTGTCCTAAGAAAGGAGAGCCAGATTGCAGAGCATTCTAGAAGGCTTAATGATATTCAGACACGTGTGTCTCAAGAAAAGCTCAAAGCCATTCAAACTTCATCTGAGTTGTCTCATTTGCGTAGAGTCAGGTACTTTTTTCATCTAATTGCATTGAAGCACAAAAATATTTCCTTTTTCAATGCCCCTTTATCAGTTTAAGGGGAATTATATATATGTTCTCTTTTTGTTGCTTTGTAGGTATGTAATGTATGCTAGAAAAATTATTAGGGTCATGTATTTTTCCTTGTTTTTACTTTTTATCATAGTTAGGTAATATGGACTAATGGGGTGGAGTTGTTTTTCATTTCCTTGGTAATTTCATAATACTTTAGGATTTGGCCAGTTGGAGATGTATTGAGTCTGGTTTGATTGACTTATTTGAGTTTATCTGCTGATACAAATACCTGTGAGACTGTTTGGTAAAACTTATGGAAATAGCTTATGACATGTCCAATTTATTTCCATATGCTCTTGAAGGTAGTTTATGAGATAAGTTTATAGTTTATACGAAAACAGTTTGACATTATAAGCACTCATTTGATAAGCGCTTATTCTATAAGTTCTTAATTAAGCTGTTTATCGAAACAGGGAATTAGTTGTTTTTGGCCTGTATAAATACACTGAATTAGAACCTTCAACTTGTTCCCTATTGTGTTTGTTAAAGGCCACATGAAACTCACACAAAATGGGCAGTCCCGGGTTTGAACCTGGGGCACTACAGATATCCGGTCTAACAATTTCGACATTTGCTGGTCGAGCTAGGACTTGTGGATAACTTTAGTGTGTGTACTTTTTTGTTTTGTTGGTAAAGACTTTAGTGTGTGTTCCATTGATAGTATTGTTGTGATTTGTTTTTGTAGGGAAGCCTCTGTAGCTTTGAATGTATGGCAACCCGAGGTTGTCCGGGGTAGGCAAAAACAGATGGTGGAACAATGTGTTGTGCCTGCTGAATCTCGGATCCACACGCTTGAGATGGAACTCAGGCTCTGTAAGCAACATATTTTGGGGTTGGAGAAGTCCTATGTAAGTGTTGATGTTATCTATTATAAATTTTGGGGTTGGCGAATTCTCATCGAAGTTGTTAGTGTTACTTACACTAAATTGTATTCAGAGAGATGAAAAGTGTAGGCTTGATAATGCAAAGGAAGAGTTAGAATCTTTGAAGTATCATCCTCTTCGGAAGCATAAGCCTGTCAGTGGAGGGGAAAATGAACATAAGGTCAAGCGGAAGAAGTTGAAAAGCTGCAATGACTGTGAGTCTGACGATAATTTCTCAATTCGTCTAAAAAGTCAAAATTATCTGTTGCCCAACATGACTTTATTTATATCACAACTTTTGGTTCGATCCATCGGATTGTTTTTTAAATTTTTCTTTGAAAATAGTACCTTTTATGTCTTCAGTTATTTTTGTTGATGATTGCTCAGTGTTGTCAAATAGCTGCTATAGTGATATTTGAACAAATCACTTTTGTTCCGCAATACACTAGTACAAAGTGTTATTAAATAGCGGATATAGTGGCGCTGGAATCTACGACTGACAACACTGTGTTTGTAATGTTGGAATCGGAAGCGCATGTCCTTTTTGGTCGTTTGTATCATTGTTCAGTTTTGATGCAAAACTAGAATTATGCTGTTCCTTGATTGTGCGGTACGAGAAAAACAATTTGAAACACCTTAAATCGATGTATGTCTTGCAACAAGTAGGATCAAGCATATAATTACTAGTTTGTGAGTTAGGTGTTGATGCAAAACTAGAACTAAGCTGTTCCTTGATTGTGCGGATAATCTTGTCACTCTTCAGAGGTAGGATCAAGCATAATGGTTCTTATTTATGAGTTAGGTGTTGACCAACTTTTTATTACAAATTGATTAGCTCCCTCAAAAAAAGGGATTCCGAAATTCACATTCCAAATATTCTAGCTTTTCTTTGGCTTATTTACATTTTAAAATCATGTTTCATCTTTGACTCATAATTGATAAGGGTTTTCATTGTGAGGCTTGGGTGACAGTCATCCACAAGTGCCCGTCTCTGCATTGTAATTCTCCATTACAGATCAGCATAGAAGAATGCTTTACTCTTCCAAATCTACTAATTTGATGTTAATGATGCAACCCTATGCATTTTATACTCTTTCGTGATCTGATTCTTAGATCTAAATGGTCTGTTTGATGTAAGACCAACCACACTTAGAGTCATTTTGTTTAAACTTCTTAAGAAGCACTTATAAAAAAAGAAATATTACAAGAATGTTGCAATACCTATGATTTTTTAAACCAAATTAGAGATGTAGTAATAGTTGAAATTGATAATTACTAGTTTGTGAATGCCTATAAATAGGCTGATCGATCCATGGAATCATTTTACACTCAACAGTAATACACTTTTAGCCTTTTCTCTCCTCCTTCCATGGATACCACGTCTACCAACACATACTCCCTCCGTATAATATTATGTGTTTCATTTGCAATATTTACTTGTCGCATATTATTGGTCTCTTTATATTACTAATGAAAGATTTATAATATTTTTCCACTAATATACTCTTATTGTATCTCAATTCACCTAACCACTCCGCTAACTTATATTAGTAAGGATATTTGAGTAAATGAAACCCATTTTATCATTGAAGTCAACACAAATCATTTTCGTAAGAATTTGTACAACTCAAATGAGACACTCATAATAAAACGTTGGGAGTAGCTTCTATATTTAATATTTTCATAAATTCTATTTTACTTCTCTGTGAACATGTACAAACTTATAAGGACAATTTTGTAAATGAAGATCCATAAACTTTTTTTGAGAAGCTTTCAAAAGTCAGAAGCCATTTCAGACTAGACCGTAGTGAAGATTGTTATATCCTTTTTCTGAATTGATGATAGTAGCCTAGTAGGTATTATATGACTGTTTGATTAAAAAAATGATTCCTATCTTATATGGACACAAGATTGGAACTTAGAAACATATAATTTGTATGTCTTTTGTTTTCTGCCCATCTAATATCATTATATGTTTCATCAGCCAAACGCTGCTGCATTGGACGATGAGTCAATTCCGAGGTGATAACTGAGAAGTTCTTCCTGCTATGAATCCTTACTGCGCTTGGTGGAGAAGATGCAGAGGATTGAAACCTGAGCAAGGACTAGAAACTTAATTGAAAAAAGGGGTATGGAAATATGCTGTCTAGCTTAAAAGAGTTCAGATGCATTAAAAAGTGTTACTACTATTAGTTGGCATTGTAATCATCACATTGTACATATTCTGCTGCTACTTATGTATACATTTCTACCGTTTGTTGAGAACCTTTATTTTTTTGCTGAACTCATTGTTGGAGAACTTTTATGTGTTAAACATGACATTGCAGGAGTTGTTAGATGAACTAATTGCTGTGTCAGTTTTCTCATGTTATATATAGTACTGGTCAAGACTGCAGTCTGTAAATTGTGCTCTGCATATAGTACAGTTATATAATCCTAGAATTACAATGCATTGTGGTATTTTGCAGACTCTTCCATTGCACTGATAATCTGGAACCACAAAAAGGACTTATTCGGGACCACCAACATTGTTAGGTTTGTATGGGACTAGGGTTATGCAGAAGGTGATGGCAGTGCACCCTTTTTCCCTTTTTGGCAAGCTTAACACAATTTTTTTTTGGGTTTTAGATCTTGTTTGAAAATCAACTTGATGTTGGAGTTCCATTAATTTTGAGTTCAGATGAATAGCTTCATGACCTTATTTCAGAAAAATTGAACAGCTTATCATTATTAAAAGGTGATTGTTATCTGTAAAATATTGAACACCTTATTTGTTATTATGAATGGGCAGAGCAAGACATCCTTAGTGCAATTGGCCAATTGCAGTGTCAAAATGACACACCTTAGTGTTCCATGCACCATTTTCTAGTTATGCACTTTCTCCGTACCAAAATATACGCATAAAAGTACATGTATATGGTATAATTTACACCCGATATATGTACTTTTTTGTTTATATTTTGTGTCTAAGATAGTGTTTTATATAATTCTAGTGTGACACATTTGGAGAAGTATAATGAATTTAAAAATACAATGAAACCAGTTGGGTCAATGTCAGAAAATTAAATTGAAACAATAGGGAGGTATTTATGACTGATGGTAATGAGTTATCCTTCATCTACTTCTACATTTTTCCCAAGATGTTTTTTTAAAGCCTGAATCCAATCTCACATTCATGCGAACCTTCTAAATGTATTAAAATAAAAGTTTTGCAAGCAAACAAAATGAATATAAAGTGAAAGATGTGCTGGAGGATGGATGGTACATAGATTATACGTACAAGTCTATACGAGATTTTATATGATGGTCAATTCAATGTGGAGTACAGGAAGGTTATCTATGGAAGGTGGAGACCATTCCAACTCGGTTTTAAATGCTTATTACATTACATAATTTACCTTAGGTAGTCTTGTTACTACAATTTTATCCTAAACCCTACTTATTTCACTTTGTTCCAAAATAAGTGTTGTTTCACAATATATTAAGAAAATCAATAAGTAAATGATTGTAAGAATTTTATAATTTTTTTGGAGTAACAATTTTATAAAAAATTTGTCAATATTTCTTTTATACAAAATTGTTCTCATTTAACAGGGTAGCACTTGGTGACATTGGTCAACCACAATGTTACAAGTGTATAAAATGACAAAAATTCCTTGTAAGTGAGAGAGAAAAAAGCCATGGTTTTTTTTGTAATTTTGTACACTTGTGACATTGTGGTTGGCCAATGTCACCGGGAGAGGATTCAGTGCCTTTCGGTGCTTTTAGTTCATTTTAGATGAGAGAGAAGGTTGGATAAATAATTAAAATAAATTAATTAGATGAGAGAGAATTAATGGTTTAGAGAGAGATAGAAACAAAAACCATCAAAGGCACCGAAAGACACCGAATCCTCTCCCAATGTCACCTAAGTGTTTTCCCATTTAACAACTGTCATAAATACATAGTTAAATATAATGATTTGAAAGCGAGGTACACAATATTAAACTGAGGGTTAAATTTGAATTAGTTAGTACTTAGTGTTACATTAAAAAAATAAAATGTCACAATGACTTATTTGTTGGATTCATGAATTTCATTTAATCCATTTTCAAAATCGTGTGTAATTTTGTTTTTCAATACCAAATCATTTGAAGTGACAATGCAATGCTGGCAAAAGAAATTGAATGGTTATCCTGTTTTAGAAGTTAATGGAAAGTGACAGAACTAATGGTATAGTTTAAACATGATTCAAAGGAGCTAATTAAGAAGAAAACACTAATTAAGAGGAAATCCTCATGGAATCAAGAAGCAAACTTTTTATTTATTTTTTTGACAAGCAAGAAAATTGAATATTGGACTATGGATATATTTAGTCATTTATTTTGGACGGTGACAAACAAGTGACCACAAATCCACTATTCATTTATTTCATGATTCTCAAAACATTCCCCAAAATCTCGCAACAACCTTTTGTAAAATCTCAAAACCTACGGTATCCTTATGTTATTTTATTCTCTCTTGTAAGAAAATGTCATTTAGTGTTAGTACCGCACATTCAATATTGCTTTTTTTTTTTTGTTGAG
>Ga0228711_1008907_pt1 | contig 13845 bp, 9 predicted proteins | sample MedpolnodulmetaG_2_FD_177996 | JGI IMG/M metagenome (GOLD analysis project Ga0228711, IMG submission 177996) | Root nodule microbial communities from Medicago polymorpha collected in Santa Monica, California, United States - brown nodules | ecosystem: Host-associated > Plants > Roots > Nodule...
GTAGCATCAGATTTATGTCCAAAGGAGAATTAGAGTCTAGAAAAAACTCAAACGTGCACCGAAGAAAGAAAAAGAAGTAACATATTTTTTTTATTTTATTTAAGTGGGGTGTGGTATTAGACTTAATTTATTTTTTTGAGGCCCATAGGTTTTGGAGGCCCGGCTTGGTTGAGCTGCTTGCGCACCCCCAAGGCCGGGCCTGCCAGCTCATGTTCATCGCTTATAGATTTACAGGCTAATTGTTCATTTGGCCAAACTAGGTAGGTCAGGGATGCATTATAACAGTAGAAGCTAGGGCACTATCTTTTTTGAAAAATTAAATAAATAAACATCTGTAGTAAATCCTGCAGTGGGAAAAGGCTTCTGTCTTTTTTCTGTTATTTCTACTGTAATTGTAGTAAGTCCTGCCAATTTGGGTGCAAAACTTTGAAAAACCTGAAGTTTTTGACCAGAAGCTATCCATTAAATTGTGGCCAAATGTAAAGCATGTGCTTCCCTTGGATTACATGAGCTTGAATTTGATACTTTGGTTTTCTTGTGAATTGACGTGCCTGCGTTATTCATTTAGTTTCTAACTTTCTATTTTGTACTTTATTTTCAAATATTTTTTTTTTTTGCTTGTGCTTGTCATTTGAACAACTAGGGAGTACTCGCTGATATCCTAGAACCAATTATGGGAAAAGGACTCATTCCTGCAGACCTAGAGACATGGAAGCAAAGGAGAAGAGGTGTGCGAACTTGATCTCTATTATCTTTCTGTCATTTCCCCCCTTTTATTCTCCTTCACTCTACATCTGATATTTTGTTAGATTTAGAAGTTATCTTCTCTACCAATAAAGTTTTTGGGGGTAGAGAAATCTTAAGTGCACTTCAGCAGTATCTTCTTTTTGCTGGAGTTCGGTTATCTACCTTTAGAGTAATTCCTAAATAGTTATCTTCCTCCACATATATGGGACATGCTTGCTTCTGTAGATCCTGGTGGGTTTCTACCCACGGACTTTTCAACTCTCAGATTTGCATAGGATAGGGATTCTTTTTAGAGCTTATGTATCTTCCCTTTTGTTTTTACCCTGTTATCTTTATAGCTTATTGAGGATTTGTGATCCTCCATTTTCTTTTACTTCTTTTCTCCTTTAACTAGATGCCTTTTATAGAAAAAAGATGTAAAGAAGAAAGTAGAATACCTTTTACTTCAAATCTAATGAAACATCCATAAACCTTCCGATGCTTGTGCTCTAGCCAATGGAAGGTCTCTAATGTCAACTCTTCAAACTGCCCAAGATATTTCCCTATTAGAACTCATCCTATATACCATAAAGTTACTGATGTCTATGAAAAAATATGTTATAATGACATCTCAAAGTGTTTTTCCATGTAGATGCCCAACAACTGCAACCAGTCAAATACATGTCCTCGCTGATATGCTATTTATTATCATTCTCAAATCTATAAATGGGTCTTAATAACGAACTTGTTAAATTAACACTAATAATCTTTTAGATTTACGAGTCTTAAGAACTTTCATATCATCAGTATTTTCTATAGCTTGCATTTCTTGGGAACTGTCAAGAGTTTTTATGAATGTAACAGACCGGATCTAGGTATTCATTACAAAGAAATAGCCAATTACAAGGATCAAAATCAATCAAAAACAACAAAGGCCCAAATTTTACTCAACGAATGGATGACCCCTCCCTGTCTCTCCCTTTGCTGTTACTTTGCTTCTAATGCTTTCCTCTTCCGCCACATCTGCATGGCATTGATACTTGCATCCCCGAATCCCTCTTTTGTCCCTTGCTGATAATTCCCATGTGATCTATCTTCGAAATTCTGGCAATAACCTTTTTTTCTTATTTAACTTGGTATTCATAATACTTGCAGTGATTGCTCCGGGTTTCCATACCTCATACTTGGAAGCTATGGTAAAACTATTCACTTCCTGTTCAGAAAGAACAGTATTAAAGATCGATAACCTTCTCGGAGGAGAGGGGTATGGTGGACAGAAGTCAATCGAATTGGACCTTGAGGCAGAATTTTCAAATTTGGCGCTTGATATTATTGGGCTAGGTGTGTTCAATTATGACTTTGGTTCCGTCACCAATGAATCTCCTGTCATTAAGGTTTGACTAAAGGATTGTGCATTTCAAATATATGATACTGATGTTGTGTTTCTTGTAAATTCAAGTATACGTGCCAGATTAGTATATTATCCAAAAGCTCAATCTTTTGTATGCCTAGTGCTCAGAGATATTTTCTGGGAATAATTATGTCATTATGTGGGTAAGAATAAAGGCTCGTCATCCTTAATATGTAAAAATCATCTAATTCTTGTAAGCTTTTCATATTGTCCGTAATAAACTGCATGAACATGAGTCAATTTTATAACATTGAGAATATGCTTTTCAAAACAACAATTTTTTATTTGTTTCCATATGTCAAGAGAGTTAATGAAGCTGAACCCTCTACTGTTAAATCTGTTACAGGCGGTCTATGGCACACTTTTTGAAGCTGAACATAGATCCACTTTCTATATTCCATATTGGAAATTTCCACTAGCAAAGTGGATAGTACCCAGGCAAAGGAAGTTTCAGGATGACCTTAAGGTCATTAATACTTGTCTTGATGGACTTATCAGAAATGCAAAAGAGAGTAGGGAGGTGAGATAATACTTCGATTTTTTGATTGGTGATTACGAGTTATTGCAGGAATTGGTATCTTTGTTTGATTGTTACTTCTGTTGACTGTACATGACATGGTCTTGATTATACTTTTCTTTGCAGGAAACAGATGTTGAGAAACTGCAGCAAAGGGATTACTCAAATCTGAAGGTAATTTTTTTTATCTTTTATTGACCTTACACCAAGGGGTAATGTTAAGCTCTCAGATGACTCCATGAAAACTAGGAGTTTGATACATTCCATACTGTTTACTAAGATAGAAGCTTACAGGATGCAAGTCTTCTGCGCTTCCTAGTTGATATGCGGGGAGTTGATGTTGATGATCGTCAGGTATAAATAACTCTTCCTGATTTATCATTCTTCCAAAGGAACCAGTCTGGTTGAAATTTCAGTTGCTTTAGATAGGCAGTAAAAATGCTTGTTTGGAGTTTAGACAATATCTATCTTTTCAGGTAGCTTTTCAAAATAGGTTTGTTTACTTCTTTCCTTCTCTTGACAGTTGAGGGACGATTTAATGACAATGCTTATTGCTGGTCATGAGACGACGGCTGCAGTTCTTACATGGGCAGTTTTCCTGTTAGCTCAAGTATGTTAATCAAATATACCTGAACATGATTGCTCATGATAGACAGATTTGTGGCATTGGTTGCCATGTTTTCTTTTCATGATTTTCTATTTGTGCAACACCATCTTAGTGCTTACCAATTTCTCTACTGCAGAATCCTGACAAAATGAAGAAGGCTCAAGCAGAGGTAGATTCAGTGTTGGGTACGGGGAGGCCAACTTTTGAATTGCTTAAAAAGTTGCAGTAGGTTCCCATTTCAAATTACCTTTTATATTCACTGATACCTCAGTACCTGTTTGATGGCTATTGTTTGATTCAGAAAGATTAAATAAATTTATGATGCATTAGCAATAATTTTATTTTCCAGGTAAAAAGGCGCATAATATGCCACATCTTGAAAAACAGACATTACAAGTGGTTAATCCAATTAGTTTTTCATAATGTGAACCTTATGGTCAGTCAGTTTTTCTGGCATAGTGTTGGTGTTGGGCTTTTAATGTTTTTATTTGACATAATTGTTGGATGATAGTGAAATATCTTGATATTATTTGAAGTGTCTTATCTTAAGGTATCTTATATTATCTCTTGGGATTAGTTTCCATGTAAAAGATGTAAAGCTCTTTGTAAATCTGTGTGCCTTGTGTAGATCACACCTCATATATTTATAATAGTATTTACAATTCATTCATGAAATGCTTTAATTACTTAGCACTACTTAGTAAGTTGTACAGTCTAGAGTTAACAACAATTAGTCTAGAGACTAGTGTAATCTAGGATTAATTAGCCTAGGAAATATCTAAATCTAACAGTTATTATTATCATTTATTTTTCTTTCTATTTGATTAGAATTATGAGTTAAGTTAGAGTATAAAACCGTAACCATTATACAACAATTACATTGAGTCCACTGTACCAAGTAATCATTAAAGCTACTACTATGAAACAGTTATGTTATTGTCCATTGCTTTCACCCAGGTACATTAGATTAATTGTTGTGGAGGCTCTTCGATTATATCCACAACCACCTCTGCTGATTAGACGTTCACTCAAATCTGATGTTTTACCAGGTATCGATTTCTACAGAATCCTCAACAAAGATGCAATTGAAACAAATTTTACAATTGTTATTGATTTACTTAAAAATATTGCATAGTAAAATTAATTAAGGGTGTAGAATCCTAATGATCATACCCTGCATGAACTTAATGAAACTCAGAGTGGATCAACTGTTTTGATTGAACATGGATTACTCATGCTTTGCTGATGTAGCACAACCAACATGGATTAAAAGTCTTATACATGAACAGGACAGATTATAATACAGAATCAAAATTGAGATAGTGGAATTAAGTCAGAGTGAAAATACGTACAGTGCAGAATATCAGAACTCTTCCTAACATGGGGTAGTAAGAAAAAATAACAGGAAAACACAGAAGGAAAATGATCAGTTCCAAAGAACAGAACAGTGCCAATGCATGCATATGGACAAGGAGAGAGCAATGTCTTTCTTACTAACTGAAATTGATTTAGAGGGGTCAAGAACACAAGCATATTCCAGGAGAACATAAGTTGGAAGAGATCTCTGTGTAAAACAATCTGGCATTCCACTCTTGCTGAATGCACTCCACACTAGGTGGAAGCATAGAATTCAAAGCATGATGGATTGGTTGGACAGATCTAATATTCTCCAAACAGAATATACCATGGTAAAAGAGGAGCTTGCTTAGCTATTTGAATCAGAGCTACTGTTGAGGTGGTATGTGAACAAACATCATGAGGGGGAGCTTCATAAAGCGTATGCATCTGTTACAAATCACTAGTGTTACTCATTCCTATTTATTATTCCATCTCAAACACAAGCCCTAACCTTATACGGAGGTTTATCTTTCCAAAAAATGGCTGTCAAAGCTGAGATTGAAATAAGAATTCAGTAATGAGAGAATTGAAGGGGCCGGTTTCTTAGTATTGGAGAACTGAAGAGAATCGCGAATTCCTTGAAAATATTCAAGGTTGAAGGTGATAAAGATGGGTAAAAAGATCCAAACTGAATAAAGATGGGTAAAAAGATCCAAACTGAATGAGGTTCCTTAGAATGAAGTCAAATAGTTGATATATTTAAAAAATGAATTGACTCAACTTTAAGGTGCATCATTTTAATTCTGGTCCTTAAGTTATAAGATGCATTAACATGATTCAGATTTCAAAAGTTATGGATTCAATTGATGGATGAGGTCAAATAGATTTATTTTGTCTGATATCTTGCACATCATCTTCAAGCTGTACGAGGTTATTTCCACTTATTAGGCATCTAGGTGTTTTTTGTAGCTGAGATTTTTAAACTACTATTTCTTTCTTTATTGAATGTTAGTTATCTTTCTTTATTGAATTATCTAAGGATTTGTACCACTTTTCCAGGAGGGCATAAAGGTGACAAAGATGGTTATACAATTCCTGCTGGGACTGATGTCTTCATTTCTGTGAGTACAAACATCTGTGACACCTGTTTCATAGTGAGGGAGTGGATATCACAAATTCATGTATTTTATGATTCTCGTTCAATGTTTTACACAAACATGACGGGGTCCACTTCTGTACATCAATCACACTCTAACTTACAGTTTCAACTAGAGAGTGTCACCGTGGGAAATCCTCACCGTTTTGTTGCATTTTTCTCGTACATGAGTGACATTTGTAGGTAATCCTTCCAAGTTTAGGTGTGGGGCTGTGGGCCATTGCCTTGGAATCCCATACATCTGCTTGATATCATGATAGTATTGGAGTAACCAATCCTTACTGCCATTTTTGTTTCAAAAAATATTAGTGTAGTACTTATATATTGGTTCAACACTAATACATATCCCTTGATGTCTGCATGGCTGCTCAAATTAAATATTCATTTATCCAGGTATATAATCTCCATCGATCTCCATATTTTTGGGACCGCCCTGATGACTTTGAGCCTGAGCGATTCCTAGTTGAAAACAAGAATGAAGAAATTGAAGGGTGGGCTGGTTTTGATCCATCTCGAAGTCCTGGGGCATTGTATCCAAACGAGGTTTCTTCCTACTCCTTTTTTTCTCTCTTTTCTTCTTCTCCCAGCAGGATATAACTCCTCTAAACAAAGTGAGGAGTGATACATGTTTACCTATATCAAGAATTGATATCAAACATTATAATTTATAACTCCTTTGCTTTTTTTGTTTAAAATGAAATTTCAATTAGATATGTCAAAATTTCTTTATTTTTGGTTTGTGTGATTCATTATTGAGAGCATTGACAAGTTGTGTTTCCTTAATAATCAGATTATATCAGATTTTGCATTCTTGCCTTTTGGTGGTGGACCACGAAAATGTGTTGGGGATCAATTTGCTCTCATGGAGTCCACTGTAGCACTGACTATGCTGCTTCAAAATTTCGACGTGGAATTGAAGGGGACCCCTGAATCGGTCGAACTAGTTACCGGGGCAACTATCCATACCAAAAATGGATTGTGGTGCAATTTGAGGAAGAGATCTGGTTCACATTGACATTACTGATTTGAACATGATTTTGAATGAAAGATAGTATTCATGTAATAGCCTACAAAGACTGCTGATGTACATTATCATCTTTTCTAACATAGCCTACATAGGTAGTAATACAAAGAACATAACCACACAAAAAATGAAATACACCAGAACACACAAAATAAGACATAAGACTATAATAAGATTAAAAAAAGACTATAATAAGGCGATCAATTTAGTCTTAAACTATCACCATCTCTCTGATTTAGTGCCTAAACTATAATATTAACAATTGAGAGATAGCCAGGCTCTTATAGCACTAAATTGAATAAACAATCAATTTTTAGTCCTTAAACTATCGCCATCACTCTAATTTAGTGTCTGAGCTATGTAAATTTAATAAGTAATCCTTAAAGTATTTGAAATCCTTCAAATTAGTCCCTGGTGTATTTGTTAGTCCTTTGATCTAGTCCCCAACTTTTAATAACAAAGACTGACGGGTTTTATATAGTCTAAGAACTATTTAGTATATTTACCTATTTTATGGACTAAATTGGAGAGGAACATTGCACTTTATTATATATAGGAGTTGGGGTTTGAATCCAAGTTTTTCACTTATTTATTTTAAAAAGTGATTTTTTTTGTCAATATACTATTTGATCCAAAAATTGGAGAGAATAATTTAAGGAATATATTGATGTTTTCTTTTTTACAAGAAAAAATATATTGATGGTTATTCACATTAAATTGGACACTCTTTACTCAGAAAGCTTTATAAAATAGTTAATTCACGCAAACACGAAAGATTTTTTTTTTTTTTTATGGTGTTTGGGGTTCGAACTTCGGACTTTGCATATATTATGCAATGTGTTTATCAAGTAAGTTAAGCTCACGAGAACAAACACAACAAAAATATACTCCACTTTAAATCATTTTATTTTTTTACAAAAACTCCACTTTAAAACTTTTAAGTTTTATTAAAAATGTAAATAATAATTGTAGAAAAGGCATGAGAAATGCACCCTAAAGTACATCAGGTGATGTAGTATTAAAACCAGGACACATGGATGCCCAATTTAACAACCACTAACTCTCCCTCCAATTCGTTTCAAAACCACTAACACTCCATCGGAACTTCACTTGAATCCCTTTTCTTCTTCTTCTTAACTCAACCATGGAAAACGCGAACATCATAACAACAATATCTATTATTCTACTATCTTTCATCTTCTTATGCAATCCCTCAACTGCACAACCACAACCACAACCACAACCCGCCATTCCTCCTTCTCCTCCACCTCTAGCTCCTGCATTGTTCGTCATCGGTGACTCCTCCGTTGATTCCGGTACCAACAATTTTCTTGCTACATTTGCTCGCGCCGATCGTCCTCCTTATGGCAGAGACTTTGACACTCATCAACCCACTGGAAGATTCTCCAATGGTAGAATTCCCGTCGATTTTCTTGGTAATCAACAAAACAACTCTATTTTACTTTCTTTGATAGATACATTACATGAAATTTACTTGACGATGACGAATGTGTTGAAAAAAATAAGTGATTTTGATAGTTAATAATTTCAAGATTCATTTTTAGAGATTCTTTTTAACAAGCAAAGCTACTTTGTGTTTCTTTACTAGAATAAAAATCACTTTTTTTTAAATCCGTTTTCAAAAAGTGATTATCCAGAGAAGCTATTAAAAGCAGCTTCACATCTGAATCAGTTTTTAGATTCTTGTTGTTTACTTCTAAAAGTGATTATTTTGTTTGAATTTTTTTTGAAAAAAATTGTGACAAACGAGCTCTATAACGTTTTAACTTTTTTCTTATTTCATTGTTGTGGTTGATTTGCATTAGCTTTGCGTCTTGGACTTCCTTTTGTGCCAAGTTATCTTGGGCAGAGAGGGAATGTGGAGGATATGATTCATGGTGTCAATTATGCTTCTGCTGGTGCAGGAATTATTGTCTCAAGTGGCTCTGAATTGGTAATTTTCTGTTTTCTTACTTTTTTTGTATAGTGAATAGTTTGTTTCAAAACAATTTAAATATGAGTTTAAGGTATTGCTTGGATAAACAACTTAATTAAGGGTTTATAACATAAACACTTACCATATAAGTGCTAATGTGTAAGCTATTTGTTTAATAAAAAATTTAATGAAGTTACAGTGTTTTCATTAACTATCTTGAAGGGCTTATGAATTTTTTTTGAAAACAACTTATGGACATGTCATAAGTTGTTTCAATAAGCTCTCCCAAATAGGACCCATTTGGATTGACATATTTGAGTTTATCTACTAGCATAAATACTTGTGGGACTTTTGTGAGAACTTATGGAAATAGCTTATAACATGTCCATAAGCTGTTTTTTGCTCTTTACCATAAGATCTCCAAGATAGCTTATAATGAAACAATTTGATATTATTTACTTTGTGTTATCAAAACAGTTAGACTGAAGCATTTATATGATACACGTTTATGCTATAAGGACTTAATTGAATTGTTTATCCAAACATGACAATAGTCTCACAAGTGCTTATGCCAATAGTTAGCTCAAATAAGCCAATCTCTAAATGGACAAAGTCTAATGAATTATTGCTGCATGCAGGGTCAGCATATCTCCTTAACTCAGCAGGTTCAACAATTTACCGACACATATCAGCAGTTTATAGTAAGTATGGGAGAGGATGCTGCAAGGACTTTCATATCCAATTCCATTGTTTATATCTCTATTGGAATCAATGACTACATTCATTACTATTTGCTCAATGCATCCAATGTCAATAATCTGTTCCTCCCATGGCACTTCAACCGGTTTTTAGCATCTTCACTCACGCGAGAAATAAAGGTAAAATACACCTAAACTTTCATTTTTTATTTATACATGATTAAATAGGTAGGACACTGTCAATCTTTATTCATATGATTGTGATCATGTGAAATTTTAATGGGTCCAAATCTATCAACCAAAAACTTAACTTTTCTATAAATAAGAAAAATTCAAAATTTTCTTGATTCTTAGTTTGCATACAGAAACTGAAGGGATTAAATCGATTCCTAATATATTAACCTTGATGATGCAGAACTTGTACAACTTAAATGTTAGGAAAATGGTGGTCATGGGACTTGCCCCTATTGGTTGTGCCCCTCGCTACATGTGGGAGTACGGTATTCAGAATGGAGAATGTGTTGAGCCGATAAATGACATGGCCATTGAGTTTAACTTTCTCATGAGATACATTGTTGAAAAGCTTGCTGAGGAGCTCCCTGATGCCAATATCATCTTCTGTGATGTGTATGAAGGTTCAATGGATATTTTAAAGAATCACGATCAATATGGTATTAGTATTTCTGTTTTTTTTCCAGCTCTCAATCTATTAGGCAACTGTAGTAGCTTCATTATCATATCTTACTCTGCTTTGTTGTTCCCTGATTAGGCTTTAACGTCACATCCGAGGCTTGCTGTGGATTCGGGAAGTACAAGGGTTGGCTCATGTGCTTATCACCCGAAATGGCGTGCAGTAATGCATCCAACTATATCTGGTGGGACCAGTTCCATCCAACTGATACAGTGAATGGAATTTTGGCAGCCAATATATGGAATGGTGAGCACGCTAAAATGTGCTATCCTATGCACTTACAGGACATGGTAATTCAGAAGGCAAATTGGTAATGTTTGATGTTAGTTTACCACATTTTGTTCAGAATTAGTTTGTAGTGGACCCAAAGGCTCTACTCATTGGTGCTAAGTTTTTCTGCATCTTTTGATGATTAGAACTATGTGTATACATCTTTTACAAAAAAAAACTATGTATATACATATCAGGCTGTACAATGATATAACTTCTATTTGTGCAAAAATTGATACTTACTCCAAAGAAATTGTTTTCCCATATAACAGATGGACTCACTTTTGATGCACTGATATTTTCACCTTTATGCACATTTGGTAGCTGTAGAGGCAACTTCATTTATATCCATGGCCATGCTTCCTTCACATTTTCTTCTTGATTTTTTTTCCTGGTATGATTACAAGTTTTCCTGAATGTTACAATCCAAAAACTCAAAAAGCAAAAAATTAAACTTAAAAAATTATGACACATAAGGACGCTGCAAAAAATTCTCACTTCTACGAACAACTCAAGGATCTCTGATCTTGTAAGTTGCAAACAACAACAACAACAACAATGAAAGCCTTATCCCACTAAGTGGGGTCGATTGCATGGATTAAATTACGCCATAATGTTCTATCATAAACCATATTGGTGCGGTGTTTTAACCGGAGGTAGAGACCTGACGTGAAGACAATTGATGGGACGGAGCATTGTTGATAAAAGTGCTGCATGGTTTTTGCTCTTCACCCTCTGCTTCTTAAGAGAATGTTAATCCAAAACTTGATTTGTAGGCATGTAAAGTGTTGCTAAAATTTCATCATGATTCTCAAACTTCGGATATCCTAGGTTAAAAGTACATTCAATGTATGTCTGGTTCCATTTTTTAAGAGGGCAAAATTGATTTTAAATATGTAGAATTGATTTTGACATGTTTGATTGCGTTGAGTAGAATTAAATTTGCCTCTTGATTTTCACTCTTAAATTTTACACACAAGTTTACATTGAAGCTAAGAATTTTAGTTTTTGATTATATAATTGACAAATTTAGAGTTTAACTCACTTTTACATAAATTTATTCAAACACAAATAACTTTACTTTCAACAACTCACTTTTAGTCAAATCAATTTTACAAACTCAATTAACTCAATCAATTATTGTCTCTACAGAACCAAAAACAGTCAAACCAGCTAGGTCAAGGATGCTTTGTAACAGTGGCAGCTAATGCACTATCTTTTCTTTTTTTAAAAAGTAAATAAACAACTGAAGCAAATCCTGCAGTGGGAAAAGGATTCTGTCCTTTTTGTTTTGTAATTTCTAGTTTAACTGTAGTAAGTCCTGCCAAAGTGAGTGCAAAACTTTGTGAAACAAGAATTTTTTGACCAGAAGCTATCCATTAAATTGTGGCCAAAAGCCAAGTGTAATGCATGTGCTTTTCTTGGATTATATAAGTTTGATGCTTTGGTTTCTTGCAAATTGATGTGCATGTGTCATCCATTCAGTTTCTAACTTTATTTATTTATTTTGTAGTTCATTTTCAAATCAGTTTTTTTTTTTTTTTTAATTTTTTTTTTTTTTTTTTTATTAAATTTATGCTATCCTTTCCTAAGAAAGTATGTGATGTTCCATAAAAAAGACAATAGATCAATTTTGTCCAAAAAAATGACGATAGGAAAATAATAACTGTAAATCAAAATTATGTTTTTTTTAAGGAGGATCAAAATTCTGATCTTAAATAACTTTTTTTTATAATTTTTTAATTAAAACATGTCTAAGTTGTACCAAATACAAAGTAAGATAAGGTTTAAGGCGCCGTTTAAGGTACGCGGCCCTTGTGGGTCTTGCATGGTGCGCGACCTGCTTTGACAAGTTTTTTTTTTTGATGTTGCTCTGGTAACTTGCATGTGTAGGTCAACACAGTATTAGTTACTTGTTGTTGTAGGTAATCAATATTACACTGGAACGAGAACAACAGTTTCCTTCACAATTTCTTCAAAATTACACATAATCGATCTGGGAATTAGATTTCAAAATCGATTTTTTGGTTGGAACCGTTTGAATTGATCCAGATTTTGGCATCACTTCACTTTCTTGAATGATAATCAGTGGTAAGTTTGTATAATTTTAACCTTTACTCAGTTTTGAAAATAATCAATTTGAATTTTATTTTTTGATAGAAACTGTATATATTTGAAGGTTAAAGCACCCATATGGAATCGAATGCAAATGCTGTTGTAGATTCACCTGGAAATGAAGTAATGGAAGCTTATTATGTAAGTGTACATTTACAAATATACAAGATGTGGTTGTGACCCATTTGTTTGTCAGATTATCTGACCTAGTTTTATATACCATGTTTTTAGCAAGCAATGGATGAGATTAGACATGAGAATGAAGCTGATGCGAATGGTGACGGTGAAGCAGATGATACTGGTGACGGCGAAGGAGATGATAGTGGTGGCGGTGAAGGAGATACTGGTGACGATGAAGGTCAGTTATCTGCAGAAGAAAACGGAAGTGATGAAGCTTTCTTAGGTTCTAAATACGATGAAGATGATTGTTCCGTTCATGGGGAGGAAATTTCACATGCAGATGATGAGGAACCATTGGAATGAACCGGCCACTGGATGGTGTTTTAAAGTACTTGATTTTGGTCAAATGACTTTAAGAGTCATTGTGTTTTAATTTTTTTTAATTATATTTAAAAGATAATTAATAATTTAACACCATCAATCTTCATAAATTATTATGATATAATTACATTTAGTAAGAAACACAATAATTGCACACTTAATTTATGATAAAAAATAATTAGGGTCATGCTAACCGGTGCTCCCGGGGCACTGGTTAAACATACAAAAAAAGGAATTTATTACCATAAAAGGAAACTTTGTTGACTTATTTATGGATTAATTACACAGTTTTCAATGCAATAATTACTATATAATTTCTCTTTTTAGTATTCTTAACCCGTGCCCCGGGGACATCGGTTAGCATTTCCCAAATAATTATTACGTTTTTTCTAAGTCACCCTTCCTAAATTTGTTGGTGAATATAATGAGTATTATCATTTTTTAATTTGTCAAAAAAATCATTTGCTTAGGTTAATAACATTTAGTCATATAAATAATATAAAATAACATTTAGGCTAATATTCATAGATACAAGCATATGATCTTGTTCCTTAGAATATAAAAAAAATAGGGTTAAATATGTTTTTGGTCCCTATAAATATACCAACTTTTCGTTTTAGTCCCTCTAAAAAATTCCTTCAACTTTTAGTCCCTATACAATTTTCAATCACTAATTTTTGGTCCCCATTTTAAGTTTATTTTTTAATGAAACTGTGCAGAAATGTGTAGAATATTGTAAAAAAAATTCTCCAAAAAAAAATTAGATTTTTTTAACAAAACAAATTAAATATGAATTTTAAACGTACAAAATATAAAAATTGATATTAAAATCATGTTTTGTTAAAAAATTCTAAT
>Ga0228711_1008908_pt1 | contig 13844 bp, 9 predicted proteins | sample MedpolnodulmetaG_2_FD_177996 | JGI IMG/M metagenome (GOLD analysis project Ga0228711, IMG submission 177996) | Root nodule microbial communities from Medicago polymorpha collected in Santa Monica, California, United States - brown nodules | ecosystem: Host-associated > Plants > Roots > Nodule...
AAACTTATTAAAAAAAAAAAAGTAATTGAAAATGAGAATGGATATATACAAAAAACTAAACATAATGAAAATTGTTATGAAATAAAGCAAAGTAGTTTAAATATATTAGAAGAATAGAGATCAAGGAGAAATAGAGAAGAAAAGAATTTGTTATTAACAGCGGCGAAGCTAGCATAAAATTTATGCAAGAGACAAATATAAAGGAACAATAAAATATTTTTGAAACGAATATATTAAATTTAAGGATAACAATGTTTTTAGTCCTATAGATTATATTTTTTTAGGTTTAATCCTTACAAAAAAATTTATTCAATTTTTGTCTCGATTTTTTAAAATTTTACATAAAAAAAAGTGTTTTTATTCTTGTATTTAATCTCTAACAAAAGATTAAAATCAAACAAAATCTTAGAAACATAACTCAAAAATCGAAAGTGTTTTAAAGACTAAAAACAAATTTAATCCGAAAATTAATCAATACATTAAAAAAATGACAATAATTTTTACTTATATGAAATGTAAATTAAAGCAACAACAAAGGATAAAAATTGACAATTTAAAAAAGTTGGGTAAAATGTATTTCAAGAAAACAATTTTATCCATACTTGACCGTTTACTAAATTGATTAATAACGTCTTTCCCAATGTAAACAAATAGGTTATTTGCAAGAAACTCAATACCCATTTAAGTTGTTTATGCTAGTTTCCAACAACTAAATTTGTTTAGGGTAGCTCAATGTTTATTATTTGGGGTAGCCGAATATAAATTTATACCAACCAATTAAAGATTAATATATTTTTTGGGTAGCCTTGGCGACCCCTTGCCAATGAAGGGCTACGCCCCTGGTTATTAAACTCATATTATCTTGCCAAACTTCAATAAAAATGGACCTGTATTAATAAACTCATATATTGTTATTAATTAAACTCACTATCTTTACATGTCAAGTAAAGGATTTAAATTTCGATGTGTTTTTGAAATCATTGAAAAAATGGTTCTGCAATGTCTGTGTAACAGAACTGGATAGATGGCTGCTATACTCAACTAAACTTTTGCTTGCATGGCTCTCTGCTCTTTCATGGTTTGGATGCTCCTTCTCTTCATGTGTGAAATAAAGGACGAATGTGCCCCGGCTACTGTCGAGGATGTCTCCATGAAGGCCTGGATATTCCCTGAACATCATTAAGATTTGTGGAGAAAACTGTGAATTAACATGTACAGGATTAGACACAAATAAAACAGATTACATTCTAAATTACTAAACTTGACAAAAGCCTAACTAACTAGCAACAAAAAAACCTACATGTCAAGGCTGGCCAACTGCATCGATCATAAAAGGAATAAGTAATTTTGCATATGAAAAAAATAACTTGATATAATAGAAAGGATGTGATGCTTTTCATAGTTAAGAATTAAGGACATATGTGTAAAATATGAGCGAAAACAAGACTGTACATACACTTTATAAAACTAGTTTTTGAAATTACTTTTTGTGATGCCATGGAGAGAGCATAAAGAGAGAGTCTCAAGGAAGATGCAACTTTTTGAAGTGTAGTGGAGTCATCTCTCGTATCAAGTTTAAAATAGTTATCACTTGTCACCACAAGCATATGTTTGATTTTGGTCCAGTCAGTGTTGTTTAATATAGCGGCTGTTGCGGCACAATAGTGCTATTGCATAGCGGAATTTGAACTAACTTCAACTGCTCCACCATGTGCTATTTAGTATAAAATCTTGTAAAAAATGTGGCTACAGCAGCAGTATAGCACTGTTGCATAGCTAAAATTGAACAAACAACTGTTTTTTGTGATTCGCAGTTGACAACACTCGGCCCAATTACATGCAGTTCATGAATCTACGGCTTTATCAAGTAAGAAACAACAACCATAGACAAGAAACTAACAATATTATAAAGGTGGACACAAATTTATTTGAGATCCATATATGAGAATGAAGGGCAGAAGGCTAATCACCTTAAGGAACCTCAGAGATGCATAAAAGATATTCATTAGGCTAATATACTAGAGAAGAATTTAACTAGTGTTACAAAATCTTGATACAGTCAATGCATTAAAACCAACTCATTCAAATATATATGAAGTACCTAACATATTTGCAGACAGTTGTTGTTTCTCCTTTTCATCTGTTCCTCATCAGTACAACATTTACTGGATTTGGTTGCAGTTCATGCATGCAAATTTGGCTCCTCACAACAGCAGGATTGGGCACAATCAGGGGTGACACAATTTATTTCTATAAGAACAAAAGATGAATTAGCATTGTAATAATGCATATATTTTAATGTTGCTATTTAAATTTACAATATTAACCGATAATAACATAATAAGAAAGAAACAGAAAAATTGGTATTTCAGTGACTCACCCAGATAGGAAACTCATGTGATCAACTCATCATCGATAATTATTGAGGGAATGTGAGCAATCTTACGCCATTCTTTCCCTCGCTTCCTTCCCAAACTTGCTTTGAGCAATGGGCAGCGAGTCATATTTAGTACCGAAAGAGAGGAAGGCAATCCTTTTTTTGGCAATGACTTAAGTTTGAGAGCGTTAACAATCTCAAGGTTTTGGAGAGAAGTGAGATTTTGAAGCCACTTCCCATCAATGCTTGCAACATTAAAACCACGGATGCATAGTGTGACAAGCGATGCAGGTAGCATTGGCTCCATCAGCGTGCTCACCGTTTCATTGCCATTAATTCGCAACACTGAAAGACAAGTGAGATGCTCCCAATTTGGCTCGGTGTTCCACATAATCCCTCCAACAGAGCCAATGGTCAGCTCCCGCAAACTGATAGGCAAATCATCTATGACAAAAGATTGAAGATTTGGAAGATCATCGATTTCCATTTCTTCAAGGTCAGTTAGAGTGTTCATTGCTTCTGGCAGTGAAGAAAGCTTCTGACATTTCCAAACTGCAAAATAAATGAGGTTTGGAGTGTGCAATCCACCTAGGGAAAATGACTCCAATTCATTACAATCCCATATTTTGATGCTTCTAAGAAATGAGAGACTCTTTTGAGACTTGTCTTCTGCAATTAATATCGATTTCAGATTTCTACAACCCTCAATAAACAGACTCTTGAGGACAGGGAGAACGCCCAAGGTAAATGATATCATTGAATTACAGCTATAAGATATTTTCAATTCTTCAAGCGATGTGTAATGGTGCAAGTATTCATTAGGAAGGAACTCTAGACTCTCACAATTACTGATTATGAGAGACTTCAAGGTTTTTGGTAGACTGACTGTTGGGAAAGACATATGAGATGGAAAGATGTCTATAGTAAATTGTTGAAGAGAAATTAGAGGCAACACTGGTTGCTTGAACACATGATCTGATGATGGCCTTGATTGCACCAGTAGAGGACATTCTCTTAACTCAAGTTCAGTTAAGGAAAGAAATTTGTCAAGTATGTTACCTACTCTCAATTTCGGGCACTTTCGTAGTGACAAAGTTTTCACACTAGGAAACTCTTTAGCTGTACCTCCAATCAGGTTCCATTCCTCCCACTCTTGCATATTCTCAAAGTGTAAAGTCTCCAAGGAGGGAAATGGTTGAAATGAAGGAGAACCATCTCCTCCATAGAACTCAGTACCAATTGTCTCTACTGATTGCATCCCTTCAATAATGAGTTTTTTCAGATTACCTAATTGGCCAAGGGGTGGAAGCCATAAACAATCATCACAATTCGAGATCCTTAAATACACCATGTTTCTAAATAAAAAATCACCCAACCAATTTGGAAAGCTGATTCCACAGTAGCCTTTTATGGTGAGACTTTTCAAATTTGTTGAGGGTTGTAAATGTTCAAGTACAACACTTTGAATTGGTGAATCATGGAAACTAGTACAACGATCCCATTCTAAAGCTAAATCTTCTATTCGTTCTTTCATCTTCATCTTGGCTTGATCTGCTTCAAATTTGTCATGAACATTTTGTAGCTGTGAGATGAAAAGCTTTCCATGCAGGTGGGGAAATTTTCCCAGCTCCGCAAGCTTCAATCCATCCTTATGCTTGCTGACAACAAAGTCGGACAAAGTATGGAGATTTTCTAGTTTGGCTATTTGTAAGGGCATCTCCCTCAATGCAGTGTCACTAACGTCAAGGTGACGGAGATTAACCAATTTCCCAATGTCCTCCGGCAATTCAATGAGCCTTCTACAGCCTGCCAACAACAAGAACTGCAGATTGTAAAGCTTGCATGTTGCAGAAGGCAAGCTTTCAATCTTAGTGTGGGAAAGATTTAAGTACCGTAGGTGTAACAAAGTTCCAATAGAGTATGGAACCTCAGTGATACTCCTGTAGTTTGACAAAGACAGCACGCGTAATTGTTTCATTGTTAGCAGCAAGTCATGTACTACCTTGTTCGATAACAAACTAAAAGGCAGTTGTTTTTGTAATGGTAATGCTAGAAAGGTACGTAGACCTTTTACTGCATACAATTCTTCAAATTTATTAAATGAGTCATATAGCCCTCTATTGTATGATAAATTATGTATCCTTTGATGTAAGTTCTGTTCGTCCAACCTGGTACAATAGGAAGATGAAACCATTGTAGCAAAATCATGGAGGAGGCTATGCATTTCAAAGTTTGCTTCCTCGTTTCCAATAGATCGTCGATGTATCAACGATCTTGACACAAGTTCATCAAAGTATTCTTCTCCGACTTTTTCCTGATCTGCGGACGATTCTACCAACCCTGCTGCAATCCACAACTGAACCACCACATTTTTTTCTAAGATGGATTTCTTCGGAAAAATTGAACAATATTCAAAGCACTGTTTTAAAGGAGCTGAAAGAGAATTGTAGCTTGATTGTAGCGCAGGTTGCACGACATAATGTACCAATTCCCAAATGCCACACATTAGCACATTATTCCAGTAATCCTGGGACAATTCGTCACGAAGAAAATTCGCAACTGTTACTGCAGCTAATGGTAATCCATCACACTTTTCTGCAATTTTCCTTCCAATTTCTTCAAGATTTGATAGTTTTTGGTAGTTACATGGTCCAAATGCATGTCTGGCAACTATAGACCAGCAATCTTCGCTTTCCAAAGGTCTCAAATAGTGGACATAAAAAAAGCTTTCCATGGATTTTGGAACTCTTTCATCTCGTGTTGTGATGATGATTGTGCTACCCGTTTTCTGAGCGTTTAACATATCCATCAGTAATGTCCAATTGACAGATCTTGCATCCAAAACGTCATCCAATACTAACAAAAAATTTGGGTACACGATATTCACGTCATTGTTTCCTTCTGCATCCAAGTTATGATTGATGATTGCATGTGTAGTGATAGATTTAATGTTGGTTTCAAAAACACTGAAATCAACAAAATCCTCAAAATATTTTGACATATCTACTCACAGTTTTAACTCAAATTTGTCCTTTACTTGAGGATCATTGTAAAGGAGTTTAGCAAGGGCTGTTTTACCAATCCCTACCATTCCCACAATGGAAATAATTCTTATTTGATCATCTCCATCATTAGAAAATAAAAGATGTTTAAGTTTCTTTACATCATTGTTTCTTCTATAAATAGAACTCAAGAATTCTAATCTTCCAATTAATTTCTGCATTTGAGAATTGCTGACCCTATCAAACCTTATGAAAGGAGAATAAAGATAATGCACCTGAGATGTAGTAGCAATTTGATGCTCAGCTTCTACTTTGCAGCGTAACGCCTCAGTCTTGATTTCGTCAAACAAACTATCAACTTCAAAGAGAGCATACCTCAGCGTATCCGACCACCATTCATTGACATCAGCAACAGAATCATAATGAAGTACATCTAGAATCCTCAGCAGTTTTTTCTTGAGTTTTTTCAAGAGTGAAAGGTCAAGCTTAGTGGTCTGGAAGTTGTCCATGAACTCATGACTAGAAACAATCTTGTCTAGCAACACCTTCACATAAGCTGAGAGTGTTTCGTTCGTACTAGTGGCCATTTGTTGCTTAGTTTGTAAGAAATCACAGCAAACAAAATGCAGGATTACGTATGTATAAGAAATATCTTCAAAAGGAGTGTGTTAAAGAAATCTGATCTAGCTTTGATTTTAGTAAAGTCTTCGTATCTCTGGTCAAATTTAACGTGAAAAATAAAGACGCGTAGCGTAATCTTACTCGTAGGTGGGCTGTCAGTCAATGCTCCTAGAACAATGATAAAACAAAAATTTACCTCATTTTAAGGGGGTGTATTCAATTAAAGCATTTTAAAAAACTTTTTATGAATTATTGCGGTATTCAATCAAGGTTCTCTGTAACTTAAAAAGAAATCATGTGAGCTTAGCTCATTTGGTAGGGACATTGCATAATTAATGCAGGGGTTGGGGTTCGAACCCCGGATACCCCACTTCTCCACATTTAATTGTGAGAGCTCCAGCCACTAAGCTACTAGACCAAAAAAAAAAATCATGTGATGTTCAATCAAAACTTTTGGTTATCTAAAAAAAATTTGTGGTATTCAATCAAGACCTGTTAAAATAGTCATTAAAATATTGTAAAGTCTTTTAAAATCAATGAGACTTTTTAAAACAAAACTCATATTAGAGTAAGCAAAGTAGCCACAAAATACCTACTTTTAAAGTCTTTAGCTATGGCGTTGTTCCAATATCTTCAATCCAGATAACCAGATTCAAGATAATGCCATAACGCCATAACTTTTAAAGCCACTAACGGAGAAAGAAAAATAAAACGTAGGTTTTTGTGGTGATGTTGGATCGCCACAAAAACCTTTAACCTAAACTACACCAAAAGCATGAAAAATAAAACACACACACACACTTTTTATTTATAATTTACATTTGACCTAGGATACATTCTAAAGTCTACAAAAAAAATGACGAAAAAAATATATATGCATGATGATAAACCTAGACTAAAGATGCATGAATAATTTACATTAAACCTAATATACATTCTAAATTCCATGGGATAAAATAAATGGAAAAATAAATAAATGTGCATAAATAAATAAATGAAGTGTGGAATAATAAACCTAAGCTAAAAATAAAAAAAATACGAAAATAAAATGCATGAAAGAAAATAAAAGAAATGCAGGGGGTCCAATCATAAGGTGGGGGGTGCAGAATTTAAAAAAGTTGAATTGGGCCTTTAAGATAGGCAGGGCGCATGGGCTTTAAGGCGAAACAGTTTGGGCCACTTGATTAGGATCACGTGGCCTTGATTTGATCAGAAAAGGATTGTTCAGTGGCCATTAGATTAAAATTTAGGGACAGGGGCACGTAGGTGTATGGTAAACCATACACCCTCACACACATAATTCCAACAGCCTATAAATAGGCTTAACACTCAGGCTCCCCTCATTTTTACAAAACTGTTTCTCTCTCTTACCTATCCTTTCTCTCTTCTCACTCTCGTTTCCACTCTCTCTCTTCTCGAGTGGGCTTTGTTTCTTCCGGCGCCGCACCGGAAGTAGAAAGAAGCTTTTTGTGTGTTTCCTATCTCTCCTTCCTTCCTATTTCTATTTCCTTACTCCAAAACATCAAGAGAAAAGACTAAACGGCCTAGATCTTAAAAATAAATACAAAAGAAAAATTACATTCCTTCTTCTCTAGATTTCAGTCTTGTTTCGAATTTGTGTGAAGCTTGGTGGATTGTAGGTGCTTCGGCTGGACCAGTTGTGTGTGGTTCGGCAAGGATTCGTTGTAGGGTTAGGGTTTTAGATTAGGTTTGAGATCGGGGATTGTTGGTGATTGATTTCGCGTCTAGAGTTTGTGGGTTTTGGTTGTTACGGTTTTGAGTTGGCCGTTGAATCCACGGCTGCTTCTGTGATTTGGTGTTTTGGTTCGGCTTGAACAGTGATGGTTTAGGACATGTGGTTTGGCACGGCTTTGATTTGTGTTGAGCTGTTGTTGTCATTGATGATGTATGACCGGATTTGTGAAACGTGGACTGTTGATGTTGAGGATTGTTTGTGACTGACTTGTACCTATGGTTCGATTGTGTTGAAGATTTGTAATTGGCTTTGTTATTTGTTGGTTTTCTTTTTGTTTCCATTTTTTTTTTACAGGTTAATTGATTGGGGATTTTTGTGCGTTCTAGCTATTGTTATGAATTTTTTCGCCCCCTGATTTGGTTGATTGCAGGCTTCTTTTATATCATTAGGATTAGGGTTTTTAAAAGAAACCAATTACCTTGGCTTGGGGAGAGGAGAATGCATCTGTTCCTGAGAATTTGCCTGCAGATGAGGTGTGAAACTGGCTTTGGATTGCATGTAGATAGGCGCGTGAAAACTGTTTCTTCTTTGGATCAGGACCTTTTTGGACTTATCATTGGACGAAAATAAATACATAATAATAATAATAAAAAGAAATAAATAATAATACTAAAAGTAAAAAAAAAACCAGAATAAAATAATAAAGATTAAAAAAAGATAAAATTAAAGTTAATTAGAAATTTAAATAAAGATGGAAATAAAAAAAATAAAAAATGAAAATAAAGAGAGACGAAGGCTCGACTCGGAATCAAACATGAGGTATTTTAAAATACCTCTCTGCCGAATTATTCACTGAAAAGTCAGAGACTATTCCGGATCAGAGGATACGTGACATTGAGACCTTACGTCAGAGACTATTCCGGGTCAGATTTTTTTTTTTCTTGAATCTTTTTAAAAATATTGTTGTTTTTTTTCTTCCAAAAATATAAATATTTATCTTTTGTTTTTTAATGTATCAATGAAAAATGTTTATCTTGGTAATTTGTTTATATTAATTAGTGACAATTTTTTTAGGGGCAATTAGTGACAAATATATATATATTAGTGATGAATATTTGTCCCATATTTTCTATGTATCAGTTACTGCTATTTTGCCGTGATTTTTATGTATCTGTTATTAATATTTGTCTTGTTTTTTAAAATATTTTTTAGTGATAAGTATTTGTTCCGTGTTTTTTTTTAATATTTATCACAAACAAATTTTTGTCCCATTTCATGCATCAATGACAAAATGTCTCCCGTATATTCTTATGTACCCGTGATAAATATTTGTTACGTGATTTTTTTATATTTATTCGTGATAAATATTTGTCTCGTATTTTGTTACCCTTTACTAATAAATATTTGTTCCTTCAACAAAACTAATTAATATTTGTTGTGTATTTCAATTATATCCATGTCAAATTGTTTCTGAGTATTTTTTTTAAAATTAATCGGTGACATATATTTGTCTCATTTATCAGTGAAATTCATTGTTTATAGATGATTATTAAGTGGAGTAACTCATATTAGAGTTATTCGTGGATTCAACGTACGTATTCTAACTTATTTTTATTTTAAATAAATCGTGTAAGAAATTGATATTCAACGTTTATTTTTAATAATTATTATTTCAACATGATGATAACATAGAAACAATTATTTTAAACTAATTCACAACATAATATTTTTAAACTTTCTTAGAACTTTCTATATGTTTTTGGAGGAATAGAACTATATATCTTTTATAGTATATAAAATTAATCTCATTTCGTTTGTTTTGATGATGAACGTGATTTTTTTTACATAGATGATGAATATGAATTATCTACTACTAGGTATGTAACCCATGCGTTGCACGGGTTTGATTGAAATGTTTTTAATATTTTTTTTAGTGAAAATAACAATTTTGGTAGGCTAGTTGAATTATTCTTTGATTTAAAAAAAATCAAAAAAATCATCTTCCATGAATAAAGAGATAGATAAAAATTACTCTTTGACATAGATAATATAGCGTTCATCTGTATATAAAAATTAATAAATCAATATATAGAAGACCGTTCAAAAATAAATAGAATTATAAAGATATGTTATGTAAAAGGGAAATGCTTTATGTCCCGAAATTATTTATCGCGAAAAGTTCACGAATGAGGAACAGTAACATAAAAACCTGGACAGCATGCTTTTAATTATAACTTGTTCAACTTTACTCCTCCAATTTTGATTTATATTGACTAAATTTGTAATTGAAAATATTAATTTTGATTTAGTGGGAGCCTGAGCACAACATAGATGCATGGGACATGGAGACACGTCTATGGCAAACCCAAGTGGTGTGGTGGTGGCAAACAGTCAATTACCATTACTTTTTTATCTTAATAAGCTTCCAGTACTTTTATCAAAACTATAAAAAAAAAACTTTTTGCACTTAAAATACATAGAAAATGTATGTCGTGAAATTTTCGCTGGATATTCTGTCGCAGTATATAGCACTGCCCTATTTTTTAAAATCTAATACACGTAAATATTAACAAATTTAAATAAAACAAATATAGTCAAGCATCTTCAAAAAAGACATCAAAATAGTTTTTTTTTTCTAAAAAGTCAAAAACATGTTAAATAATAATATAAAAAAATTATTGATTTTAATTCACTTGTAATTTAATAATAAATATTAACTATTAAAACAAAAAAAAAACGTTTTGAATATGAAGCTTAGTAAACTCCCTAAGAAATGAATCAGTAAATTAATATGTACATATATAAATTCAGATAATAACACTTAATATTTTAACTGTTTAAAAATCAAAAGATTGTTTTTCTTTTAACAATGAGATGATTGTATTGACTCTACAAGTTTATAGAAATTATAATTGTGAGAGCTAAATTAAGTAAAACCATTATGCATTAAGTAATTTAGAAAATGAGGTGTAAAAAAGAGTGTAAATTTTTTTAAAGAGGAGTAAGAAAAGTGTACGAAGCTTTCTAAGAATGATAGATCATACATAAGTGTAGTTGATATATTTGTTGAGAAATTTCTAGAACTAAATATAAAATATAACGGCATGAGTGTAGAATCCATGTACTACCCACTTTTTTGTCAAATTGTCCAATCCGTATATATGTTTTCTTTTATACGGCTTCATCAAAGTGCATGTGATGTTGGCAATGTTGTTCAGAAAACTATATACGACATCTTCTCTTTTTTCCTTCCACCTATGAAAAACACATATATAAAATCTATACATACAATGAATTACATGTGGTAGGAGTGTGTTTTAATTACTTGTTGATATTATGGTGTTTTAAAAAAAATGAAGAATTAGTATTGCGAGAAGTTTTTTGTAACTTAAGTTAAATATTTGTTTTGAATGAATAATGGTGTGATAGGAGGAATTAGGAATACCTTTTTATATATTATAGCACCATGTTTGCAGTGAAAAATTATTTCTTTCAACCTGAAAAAAAAAAAATATACAATAACTTTAGTATAAATGAATAAAAAAAACTTTTAGTACAAATCAATATGATAGTATCAATAACACCATGATAGAAACATTCAAAGATTAAGTAGAACTATCAAATGTGTAGAATGAGAAAAAAAAATGAATGTAAGATAAGTGACAGTTATAAAAATGAGAGTGAATATAAAAAATTATGCACTAAACTTTTTCATTTTATAGGTTATTTTGGAGGAATGGGAAAAGGATAAATTCAAATTAAGATGGTTTAAGAAGTTGAATGGTCAATGGAGTTACAAAAATAACTTTTTTATCAAAAGTGGAGTTACAAAAAAATTAGAAAGTCAGTTGGAGTTACATTTATATTGGAACATATGATATGTGGAATGAGAAGCATTTAGGTATGATATATGTCACCAACCTCTAAGCTTAAAACATCAAGTCCATCCTCCATTTGTTATTTTTTATTTAGTTATAGCTTTATGGATTTTTACATGTACTATAATACAATTATTAAATTTTATTATTTTTTTATAGACCTATTTATCTTATTTCTAAAACATCTTTAATAATTTATTATCTTGTTTTTTCCATCTAAAAAAAATAAAAACATTTCAATATCCTATGACTACACGCAATGCATCCAAAGCCCTTACGATTTATTCGTATACTCTTTTTATTTACTTTCTTCAAAACTCCAACACTATAGTGTCTTATTGTCTCACCCAATTGATGGTATTTAATATCCATGGTGCTGCTCTTGCGAACATTGTGGTTGATGAAGCATATTATTGATTAATATTAATATAAAATAATGTGAAGTTATTAATGTGAGAAACAAAGCTTCTTTTGTTTAGTTTACAATATTGAAGCATTTTTAGAGGTATATAGATAGATAGATTCTATTGATTTTCCCATCATAAATCTTAATTTGGTTTTTGTCATTTGAAATTCTCTCTCATTCCCCTTTTTCTTTAAATATTATTGAATTGAAAAGGTTTTTATGAAAGAAAAAAAAAAGGATTTGATGAGCTCATATACGTTTCTTACGGAGACTTATTATATTTTAATGGTGCCTTACATTTCTAGTCTCTATGTAAAGCTTTTCATATGTAGGCCCGGCCCTTAGGCATGTGCAAGGTGAGCTAAGGTGTCGGGCCTCGTAATCTTAGGAGCCTCAGAAAAAATTTTAATAAAGCACTCAAAAGTGTTAGGTATATATAATAAAATATAAAAAAATCAATAGACATCTTGGAATAGTTTAGTGGTAAAATAGAATGCACTTGAGTCATCGGTCTTGAGGTTTAATCCCGAGCATTTGTGTGAATTTGAACCAAATATAAAAGTCTCAATTACATACACAACTAGTAAGCCATTACAATTTAAAAGGCATTTCAGAGTTAACTATGAATGTAGAAAACTATTATATATCTTGAAATTTTTGTCATCTATTTCCATTAACAATGCAAATTAAATCCATTAAATAATTACTATTTTTTCTATATTGTTTTAAGTTTAATCATGCATGATAGTACTAATTTGCTACTATTTTTTCCGGTATTAGTATTAGTTTGTCACTATTTAGATAACAAAGACATTTTATTTAGGGTTAAATATGTTTTTGTTCCCTATAAATATATCAATTTTTCATTTTAGTCCTTCTAAAAAATTTCTTCCTTTTAGTCCCTATAAAATTTTCAATCACTACTTCTGATCCCTATTTTTAAGGTAAGTTTTGTATTATTTTAATGAAATGTGTAGAATATTGTAAAATATTTTTCTAAAAAAAAATAGAATTTTATAACAGACGACAAATTAAATATGAATTTTTAACCGTCAAAAACATAAAAATTCATATTAAATTCTAATTTTGTTTGCGAGAGATTCGTATAACATTATGAATTTTTCTGCAAAATTTTATTAAAAAATATGAATTCTACATATGAGTTTACTTTAAAGGAAGGACCAAAAGTGAAGATGTAAAATTTTATAGGGACTAAAAGTTGAAGAATTTTTTTAGAGGGACTAAAACGAAAAGCTGACATATTTATAGGGACTAAAAACATATTTAACCCTTTTATTTAAGCAACAACAACCAATATACTTAAGACCCATTTTGCACTAAACAAAGTGATGATTCTTTTTAAGTTTTTGGTGTTTCTTTCTATTATGAAATACAAACCCAAATTTTAATATTAAAACAATAAGTGGTTAGTGAAGTTCAACTCAAGTTAGTTAGTCCTTTCCATATAAACTTACTTTTATTTAATAAGAATGACTATTTTTTATGTTATTTACAACTTAAATAGATTATTACTATTGCTTAAAAAAACTTGTTTTTCTATAGGGACCCATTTTTAATATTTGAACATTGTCTCCGATTTTACCGGAACGGCCCAGTTCATATGCCTTGAATAATATATATCAGTGGTTACATTTGCCTATTTAACTTTCATTTCATTTAATTTAATTTTTATCATCATAATTCTATATATATATATATATATTAGTGGTCACAAGATTGCAAGAGAAAGTGTGAAACTTTCTTAGTCCCAGAGGTGGCACATCATCATAATCCTAACTTTAACATCAACCCAAATTTAGTTTACAAAGATGTTAATCTAGAGATGCTACATCATCAAGTTTAT
>Ga0228711_1008910_pt1 | contig 13843 bp, 11 predicted proteins | sample MedpolnodulmetaG_2_FD_177996 | JGI IMG/M metagenome (GOLD analysis project Ga0228711, IMG submission 177996) | Root nodule microbial communities from Medicago polymorpha collected in Santa Monica, California, United States - brown nodules | ecosystem: Host-associated > Plants > Roots > Nodule...
CCAAAAAGTCCAATTATGTCCTTTTGCTTGTTTGCTTTGATAAGGACGTTTTTAACTTGTCTTGTGAGCATAGAACCTTCTTTCTTTGTTAAGAACATTTTCATTAAACATTTCTCATAAAATTCATTAGTAGATAACAAGTTGAAAAACACGTATTAAATGTTTGTAATCTTTAAAACATCAAATATGGATTTTGTCCTCAACACTATCTTCAAAATTGTTATCACAAAACACACAATCAATGGGGCAATGCATACCTATGCTGCTTAGGTGAGCTCTAGTAGGAAGACATCCCCAACATACTCGCCAAACAAGATTCTAAATCTTCAGAGGGAATTTTAACTTCCAAATAAGGTTCCACCGGCCTGGTAAATATAGATGAGAATTATTTGCAATTTCAGTAACACAAAGTCTACATGCACTGGACACCGAATACATACCATTATTTTCTGCTTTCCATATTAACTTATCTTGAGTAACCAGAGGTTGTAATGGTGTATTTAGAATCATCTGGACCGTATTATGATCAAACAGATTATAGATTAGAGAATCATTCCATACCTTGTGATGTTGATCAATAATGTCTTTCACTGTTGCATGAGCTAGTGACGCAAATATGGGATTGTAATCTGCAAAGGACAATCCACTTTTAAGCCATGGTGCACCAAGCAAAGAGATATTAGCTCATGTACCTATGTGCCATCTTGCACCTCTTTTCACAGCTATTTTTGCGCTAAAATACTTCTCCACACATAACTGGGGTTACTTCCCAACTTTGACCATAAAAAATCACTGTTAGGAAAACAACGAGCTTTAAACAATCCAGTTACAAGACGATCAACATCCATTTGAAATTTCAACCCTTGCTCACCTAGCATCGCCACATTAAAAGAAGCAATGTCCTTAAATCCCATACCACCGTTATTTTTGCGAGCAGTCAATCTTTCCCGTGACAGTTAAGGCATACCTTTTCTCATAGAACCACCATGTCCCCACCAAAAAACATTTATCATTTTTTTCTATGCCATCTATCAATTCGAGTGGAGGTTTTGTGTGTCTGTGGTGCCACCCTTTTGAATGCAAATTAATCAATTATTCATCAAATTTAATCAATATAAAAGTTTCATATCAACAACATCATCTACCAGTTACCGTGTCAATTAGAAACTAACAATCTAATTTTTGCGAGTGTAACTTAGTTGGTAAGCTTGATGCGATATGTAGGGGTCGAAATTTCAACCTCGGACTCTCCATCTATTCACCTTTAGGGTTAATTTTTAGCAATTAGATTACTTAAAAAAAAACTGCGTCCCAAATTATAAATTACTTTGTGAAAAAAGTTGTCCCAAATTATAAATTACTTTGAGAAAAAAATTGTCCCAAATTACAAGTTACTTTACAATAACAATGAAACATTAACGTTATATTCTCTATTATACTCTTAACTAGTATGTATTATTCCATAATCTTTAAATTCTTTAATTTATTTATTTTTATACAATTTATTAAGGACAATCTTTTAAGACAACTCATAATATCTATTTCTCATACGAAATTAACTAGATTTCTTAATATGCGCAAAATTCCCAAATCGTCTTATACTTTAGGATAGATGGAGTAACAATTTTTAATAGGATTTCCCCTAAAAAAATTCTAGTAAGTTTTTTTCCTTTTCATTTGTCATTTATAATCAATAAATTAAATATAGTATAATATATAAACAAAACTAAATATTAATGAGAAATATACAACGCATAAAATATAAATTAGTAAAAAGGTAATTTTTTCCCTCAAAAAAAGAAGGTATTTTTTATTTGAAAATATAAATAATATATTAATGATAAAATTCTTAAATATTAATAAAATTAAAACTAAATTAGACTAGATTAAAAAAAATTCAATCTAATAAAAAAATATATGTAATTTTTTTTTTGAACGAATGGGATAAAAATATGTGCTATTATCTCTCATGGGAACGGATAAAAAAAAGCCCTTTTTAATAATTAATAAAAGATATCAACCCCATACTCAAAATCCAGGTCATTGGCAAAGGTGTTGATATCCGTCCCATACTTCCCCTTCAGATTTTTTTTTTATCACTTTTACATGCATACATGCTTATTTTTATTTTGGTATAATCCTTATTTATTTTTTGTTCAAAAAAATACTTATTTATTTTATTTAATATTTAAGTGTGCATAATTGCATTATACATGCAAATATCGGGATTCAAACTCCAAATTATCCATTTATTCTAACCACCAAGCTTCTTGATAAAACAAAATATATTACATTTTTTAACTTTCTCTTAATAAAATTTACAATTTTAATATAATTAATATTATTGTTTAATTACAATTAGTTTATTACATTAAATTAATCATAATATATATATTTTTTTAACTTTATTAGCTTGTATATATGACCAAATGAGTGCTGTGTGTGAAAACTCAATCTCCATCAAAAAACGAGACGAGACTCAAATTTCAGTTCCAATGAAAAACATGTTCAAGTTCTTCAAGGACTATCATGAGTGTGGCGAAACAGCAAAACTCTACCCGTTCCTTCCTCATTGTCATACCTAATTTCAATAATTAATAATGTTAATTTTGTAAAATTGTTATACCAATCAACTTATTAAAAAAATTTAATCTATATAAAAATCTAAAATAACGCTCAATATAAAAGAGAGCCATACTTAAATTGCTTTTAATTTTTTGCCACCACTAATCTAGTCTAGAAAAATCCAATCATACGAGTAAAACCCCATTGCCTAATCACTAGTATCATCTGCTAAGAATTAGAGCCGTCCAAGCAATGAACATGTATTGAGATATCGAATTATCTACCGTAGTAGTGTTAATGACGACATGAAATATTTATTTAATTAGAAGAAGAAGAAATGGAAAAAAGCCTAAAAATGAGATCTAGTCGCTTTAACAATTCACACTCGTCCATTCCCATCTAGTAGTAAAAATGACAATAAAATAAATTTATTCCATTTAATTAAATTTAATTTTATATTATCTCAACCACACACACAACACTCTCTCTCTCCCGTCATCATTCCAACCCTATCTTCTCTCTCTCCCACATATAAAACCCTCACCACCCCCTTCTACCATCTCACACTTCGTTCATTCTTCTTCTTCTCTCATTTTCTCATTTTCTCGTTATTTCTCGTCTCTCCTCTCTTTTTCTCACTATGGGAGCAGTAATTCTCCCAGATCTCGGTACTGAGATTTTGATTCCTGTTTGTGCTGTCATTGGAATCGCTTTTGCACTCTTCCAATGGCTTCTCGTTTCCAAAGTCAAGCTCACTGCTGGAAGAGACTCTTCTTCTGAAGCTCCTGGGAAAAATGGTTACAACGATTCTCTCATCGAAGAAGAAGAAGGTATCAACGACCATAACGTTGTTCTCAAATGTGCTGAAATCCAAAACGCTATTTCCGAAGGTATAATCTCTCTCTCACTCTCGAATCTCCAATTCGTAGATCTAACTAACCCTATAACTATTCTTTTGTTAATTTTTATTTTTCAACAATTTTAGGTTATGGATTTGAATTTTGTTGTTAGATCTTGTTACTTATGTGCCGTGGATCTGTGATTTGATGTCAAATCTGGTGATTTTGTTTTTGGGTTTTGTGATGAAATTGTAGATATTATTTCAACGTGTTAAGTTAAATTGTGCGAAGCGTGATTTGAACAGTTCATGATTTATTGATTATTAAAAGATAAAGAGGTGAAGGTGGTTGTGGAATTTGGGACCACACGTCCAAATCTAATAGTAAATTAGTATTTCGCAATCTAAGTTAGTTTCGTTTATTTTTGGTTCCGTTTTGTTTTACTTTACCATACTTATTTTATTATTATTTTTTACCTCATGTAAATTCTTAATTATTATCATTGAAATTCATACAGGAGATAATTTAGTATTGTAAAATCATGCGTTTTTTCTTTGTTTGTATTTTCTATGTAGTTGGCTTTGATCTTTCATATTTTTTGTATAGTTTGGGTTTTGTTTATCTGTTTGTGGATAAACTGAATAAGTTCGAGTGGTCCCAAATGATATGTCTGTATTTGAATTTGATGCTTTCTTTCTATTATTTACTATGAATTGCAAGGTTTTTCCTATATTTAACACTAAATAGCATAAATTGTGAATTAGTACTGAACATCATTTTATTATCCTTGAAAAGTTTATTCTTTTGGCTTTAGTTAATTTACATTTAGTATTAATTGAATTGAAATGAGTCACTACCATTGCTTGGCTAGATGTCCACATTTTCATTGATGTTCAATGTTTTGGATATATTTTATGAGTCATTCTAACAAGTACCAAGGAGCCAAAAAAGGGAAAGTTTGTATTGAAGAAAACATTTTTAGACTTTTAGAACATTGATTACACCTTCCAATACATAATTACCATATATGATTCCTTAATTCTTGTTGGCATTTTCCATATTTTATAATGAATGGGTCACTAATTTATTGGTGTTTGAATTTTAACAGGTTCAACATCTTTCCTTTTCACTATGTACAAGTATGTGGGAATCTTCATGGTTGCTTTTGCCATTTTGATATTCCTCTTCCTTGGCTCTGTGGAAGGATTCAGCACAAGCCATCAGCCTTGCACTTACGATGAAACTAAGATGTGTAAGCCAGCTCTTGCTACAGCCCTTTTCAGCACCATAGCATTTATCCTTGGTGGCATCACATCAGTTATTTCTGGTTTCCTTGGAATGAAAATTGCAACTTACGCTAATGCAAGAACCACCCTTGAGGCAAGAAAGGGCGTTGGAAAGGCCTTCATTACTGCATTCAGATCGGGTGCAGTTATGGGATTTCTCCTTGCTGCTAATGGTCTTTTGGTTCTTTACATTACCATCAACTTGTTCAAGATTTACTATGGTGATGACTGGGGTGGTCTATTTGAGGCCATCACTGGTTATGGTCTTGGTGGGTCTTCTATGGCTTTGTTTGGAAGAGTTGGTGGAGGTATCTACACTAAGGCTGCCGATGTTGGTGCCGATCTTGTTGGCAAGGTTGAAAGGAACATTCCCGAGGATGATCCAAGAAATCCAGCTGTAAGAAATTACATCCTAAAACTAGTTCCCTTTTTTCCTTTATAAACATTTTTGTTTTTTATTTAAACCTTTGCTTATGTCTGAATGAATCCTTGTTTTATTCAGGTGATTGCTGACAATGTTGGTGATAACGTTGGGGATATTGCTGGTATGGGATCCGATCTATTTGGTTCATATGCAGAGGCATCTTGTGCTGCCCTAGTTGTTGCTTCCATCTCTTCTTTTGGAGTGAATCATGAGTTCACTCCCATGTTGTTCCCTCTTATCATCAGTTCTGTGGGCCTCCTTGTTTGTTTGCTCACCACCTTATTTGCAACCGACTTTTTTGAGATCAAACTTGTAAAGGAAATCGAGCCTGCATTGAAAAAACAGCTTGTTATTTCAACTGCACTGATGACTGTTGGAATTGCTATTGTTAGTTGGATAGCACTCCCAGCTTCCTTCACCATCTTCAATTTTGGAGAGCAGAAGGATGTCAAGAACTGGTACGTTTCATAGCGCTTATTGTTAGGACCTGCTTTTGTGTCGAAATAATTATTAATGGATGTGTTCCAGTCTATTATTAATTAATGATTTGAATGGTAATTTTAATATCTTAGTACTCACTGGATTGATTTTGGCTTGCAGGCAGCTATTCTTGTGTGTTGCAGTTGGTCTTTGGGCAGGGCTTATCATTGGATTTGTTACTGAATACTACACTAGCAACGCATACAGGTAAGCAATCATGGATTCATATTTTGCATTTTCCCCATTCATCTAGTAGATTGTATGCTAACTGGACTAACATTTTCTTTCTGTTTTTTGCAGTCCTGTGCAAGATGTTGCAGACTCCTGCAGGACTGGTGCTGCTACCAATGTTATATTTGGCCTTGCCTTGGGATACAAGTCTGTTATCATTCCAATTTTTGCCATTGCAATTAGTATTTTTGTTAGTTTCAGTTTTGCTGCCATGTACGGTGTTGCTGTTGCTGCACTTGGAATGTTGAGTACCATAGCCACTGGATTAGCCATTGATGCATACGGTCCAATCAGTGACAATGCTGGAGGTATTGCTGAGATGGCAGGAATGAGTCACCGAATTCGTGAGAGAACCGATGCTCTTGATGCTGCAGGGAACACAACTGCCGCCATTGGAAAGGTTTGGTTTTGCTCTTTCTCTCTTTAACCAGTTCAATCTGTTTTATTTGTCTTCCTGATATATAATGTTACTCTGTTATAGGGGTTTGCTATTGGTTCTGCCGCCCTTGTGTCTTTGGCTCTCTTTGGTGCCTTTGTGAGCCGAGCTGGTATCACGACAGTTGATGTGCTGACTCCCAAGGTTTTCATTGGTTTGCTTGTTGGTTCCATGCTCCCTTACTGGTTTTCTGCCATGACAATGAAGAGTGTTGGAAGTGCTGCTCTGAAGATGGTTGAGGAAGTCCGCAGGCAATTCAACACCATTCCTGGTTTGATGGAGGGAACTGCCAAGCCTGATTATGCCACATGTGTTACAATCTCCACCGACGCATCTATCAAAGAAATGATCCCACCTGGTGCTCTTGTTATGCTCACACCCCTTATTGTTGGGATCTTTTTTGGGGTGGAGACACTCTCTGGTGTCCTCGCTGGATCCTTGGTGTCTGGTGTACAGGTAATTAATGTTTGGCACACTGTTATTTATTTAGTAAGCTATTCAGGGCACCTACTTCATTTTGTTGTCTGCTGCTTCTAATACAATCAATCTATTTATGTATTTATTAATTTTTGCACTGTGGTTGGTGTGTTCATTACAGATTGCTATCTCTGCATCCAACACTGGCGGTGCTTGGGATAATGCCAAGAAGTACATTGAGGTAAATACTATTTTATTGAATAGTTTCAGCTGTATCAATTTGATTATGTGATGTGATATCATATGATTTTTAATGTTTTAATGATTCTACTATGATATGATATGCTGTGGGGTGTTATTATATATTATTAAATACCCATCCGTTTGGTGTGTTGCAACTTGAAACAGGCTGGTGCCTCAGAGCATGCAAGAAGCCTTGGTCCAAAAGGGTCAGACCCACACAAGGCAGCAGTTATTGGTGACACCATTGGGGACCCATTGAAGGACACATCAGGACCATCCCTTAACATCCTTATCAAGCTTATGGCAGTTGAGTCTTTGGTGTTTGCTCCTTTCTTTGCAACCCATGGTGGTCTCCTCTTCAAGATCTAAGATTTGACAGAGAAGCGAAGAGCATCGTCCATCATCGCCGCCCTTCTACCAACCATCATGGCCTCTCTTTTTTGTTAGTTTGATGGCAATTTGTTTTTTATTTTTAAAAATCTTATTATCCCTTAGTCCCCCTCTTCCCCCTTCTTCTCTAGATTTGAGAAAACTTAATTAGGCTTAATCTTTGCCGCGTGGTCATTTTTCATGTAAGAGATGAGGTTGATGATGACGATCACATTTACTGTCTTGCCCGCGTGGTCATTTTTCAATATTCCTTTCACATTTCTTTCTTTCATTAATTTTTGTTGAATGTCGATTAGAATTAGAATATCTTATCCATTCATCGTAACGTATGGTCATTCTCTAATGCAATTGATGTTTTTATATACTCCTTTATTTGGAATTGTCCTTGTCAGGGCAACTCCATTTTAAACGTTGGAATGCGTGTTTGAACACTTACAATTCTCCAATGAATTCTGCAGTTCTTCAATTTTTTTTACAATATGTTGGTGCTTTGCTCTCACGACTTCAACTTTAATTTAGCTTAAAAAATTATTATTCATTGAACGGGTCTGTAAGATTTTCCTTTACAAACTACTTTTTTATAAAACAATTGTTCATTTGTATTTTCCGCTTCAATAAAAACAAAAATAAAAATAAAAAACTTTTCGGTTGTATTTTCATTTATTTGTTTACATACTGTAGCTTATCGTTCTTAATGTGAAAATCTCCTGTCGATTTAATTTTTTTTATCAGACAACTGTTAACCTTTTAGTATTCATATGACCAACTTCTTTCTTATTTTTGACGGGATGAACACTGAATCGCTTGTTCGCTGTATATACTTTAATTTAATTGATTTGTTTGCGTTTGTTAAACACAATTAAATATACCTTTTTATTAAAATAACCAAAATATCCACCCTTTCCCTTTGTACACACTGCCCAAAACGATGAGAAAAAAAATCAACTTAATAATAAAAATCAATTTAATATTCAAACGGTAAGACACAAATCTAAGTTCCAACTACAACAAAAATAATAAACCCTTGTATTTTACTCAAAAACAAAATATTGTAAAAAAAAAACTAAGCTGACAAACACGTTATTAATGTTACATGGGAAGGAATATTTTAGTTTTCAATATTACAATTAAGATGATATTTGTTCAATAATTATAGAACAACTTTTGAGATAAATCTTTCTTTCTGGTCAACTTTCAGGATAAAATATTTTATTATCCGATTTTACTTACTCTCTGCATTCCATAATAACTGGGTCATTTGTAAAAAAATATTGTTTCAGAAAAATTGACCAATTTCACTTTTCAATACAATATTAATTACTTTTTTCAAATTATAACAATAATTAATACTACTTTCACTACTCCCAAGTCAATATATTCTATACTTTGTATTTATGATAAAGAAAAATGCATCAATAGTTGATAAGAGCACTCTAAACCATTTTTCTCTCTTTCACTTGTACACTTTTTCTTAATAAGTGTGAAATAAGCCAAGGGCTCAGTTAAAATTGGACGGAGGAAGTAGGTCCTTATCGAATTTCAGATTATCGAAGTCCCATTTTTTAGGTATTAACACAAAAAGATTAAAAGTTTTCCATGATCTCTAGTCTATTTAGTTTTAGGCCCATTTAATCATAAAGGGCTGCTAATTTACACCACCCCAAAACACTAAGGTCCAAGTTAACAAGCTACACCCACACTTATTTTTTACTAAAAAGCACATTTGTCATATTCAATCTAATTTTAAATGGAAGGGCAATTTAGTAACTGAAAAAATAGCATCTCCTTGTTTCTCGGCGGAATATACTACTCGGTTGTGAATTTGTTCAAATTAATGAGCACTGTGTTTTTTTTTCTTTCTTTCAACTGATTAATGAGCATGGATAAAAGAAATAAAATTTGACTTTTTTCTTCAATGCCTTTTTTTTATGTATGTTATACTTTTTTTCTCTTCTAACTTGCACCTTGGTGTTTTTGGGTGGGTGTAAATTAACAACCCCTTAATTATATATTTATATTTTATTTAATGGCCTTAACATAAAATATGCTTTTAAATTTCACCAAAAACATATGCATTTAAATAAGCTTTCAAGCCAATATTGACTCTTAAAATGTCCGGATCTTAAAAATATACTTTGACAAATAATATGCCAAAATCAGACAATTTTCTTTTAAAAACAAAATCTATTTAAGCAAAAAAAGACAAATAATTTGGCATTTCTAGAACGAAGTCTCTAATATTTATAAACTCACATGCATCCAAATTGGGGCCATGCGTATCGCATGTCCCATATGAAATTACAAATACTTGCGGTGCAGTTGCTTTGGAACACTCAATCTGAAGTTTATTGATAATACACATAACTGCACCTCCATAACTTGCAGTACTCAGATCTCACACTCATTCATGTTTCATGAATACAACCGTTGTTGCTGAGATCATATGCAACCAGCCCCAACAAGTTCACATTAGCAGCTCATCCATTTATGATATACTAGATAATTTTTTAAATATGGAGTATGCAAAAAATCTATATTACTTTAACATTAGAAAATATCAAATTAACTTCAACAAAATGTGTATTTCACGAAGAAAAAAAATTAAAATATCTAAATTATTACTATTGCATAATTTGTCCCATATGCAGTTTCATATATTTTGAAAATGTTATAAATGTTTTCAATGTTAATAAAAAATTGCTCTCTAGACATCTATGGTTTGTTCATGTGTACCCTGAACTGAGGAAATACCCCAGTACAGTTAACTACCGTTTGGGGAAATTTTTAAATCAATTTAAAAAGTTGGGCTTATATGAAGCGAAATGTTAATCGGTATCCTCGGGGCACTGGTTAAGGAACTTCCTCAAAACTTGGGCTTATCTACCGACACATTGGAACTTGTGTTGTCAACTCCTCAAAAACATAAAAAAGTTTATTTTCACTTTAAAATTTCTTTTTTAAGTTTCCTTAATCAGTGCCCTGGAGACAATGGTTTACAAGACCCTTATCTAAAAAGTCACGAGCGACAATTAAATGTCGCTAAACCAACAATAGTTGGATTTTTGAGCAATTAGAGGGTGCCTAAAGAGCAAATGTCTTGTTAACGTTTAATATCATTATATATTGTTCTGGACCAGGTGAAGGCCAAATCCGTCCGACAAAAGCAGTCGGACCCATAAACACTCCCCAAGGGCCAGACATGTCACACCATAACTGGTAATGTAGGAAATCATATTCCGTAATCAAATCACGATCCTCCGATGACAATCAAACACAAATAGTTGTTCATGGTAGATATCGCATAGCTACATAACCGTTTTGTGATTCCTTGGCTAGCACCGAGTTTTGGAGGAGCACCGTTCGTGTGGACTTGCTAGAGGCTTTGCTTCTTGCTTTGCTGTGATCGAGATTCCAGTTTCCAGCTTTCAGATTCCACACTTCGAGGTAACAATCGAATCACTGATTCATGTGTTAGTTTGTAATGATCCAAGGAAAGAAAATCGAATTTTATCCGTTGCTTTATTCTGAAAACACATTCGATTTTCCTTCACTAAGCTCACGAGGACAATGGAGGGGAAATTATAACAAGATAAGAATATTCTAAAAGAGTTTGAAAATTATATTAAGACTCCTTAAAAAAAGAATTATATGAAGACCAAGGCCATTCCGATGAAACAAGAGGCTCGACTCTCATATTAAAATAGCCTCTAGTAAAATAAAAACGCAATTTTTTTTAAAACTTTTTAATCTGAAGAGGCATAAAAGAAGACTAAAAAAAATATGGAACCTGAAATTTAGGAGGCATGTATTGGCAATATATACCAAAATTTGTAAACATTCAGCGTCCATCATATAACAAAATTAGCAATTATATTTTTTAACCATCAACATATAACAAAAATTTCGACATTACATTCAACATATATTGAAACCATATATTTGCAACATTTAACAAAATTAGCAATTATACACTGAGATTTTAAAAAGTAATTACTAATAAGCATTAAGCAACGTATAACAAGATTCGTGTAGCTAAGCTGTATCATAATCAAAAGAACTTATAAACATGAAACAAAATAAAAAACAATAAGTGAAAGAGAGGTGTTGAGCGAGAAAAAGAAACTCAAACGCGTATTGAATAAAGAAAAAGAATGAACATATATATTTTTTTATTTGAGTGGGGTGTAGATATTAGACTATAAAATTTATTTTGAGGCCCATATATTTTGGAGGTCCGACTTGGTTGAACTGCTTGCGCATCCCAAATCCGGGCCTGATGAAGACTATTGTAAAACTAACTTCTTCGTTCACTTCTTTGATGATATTTTCCTTCAAAAAATGATGATTTGACCCATTTGTTATATAAATTTATTTTTTATTTCTAAAAATAATTTTTAACTGATAAAAAATAGTTGAAATTATTTCAAGCTCGTTTGTTAAATTTTAAAAAAGAGAGGGTGACATCACTAATTTAAATATTCACTATTAGAGATTTTAAAAATCACTTTTTTTTTTTGTAAAGATACTATCTTTCAAAATGATTTTTACAAAAATATATTTGAAATAACTTCTTATTTTAGAGATTTTTTTAAATAATTGTCCAAAATAAGTTATAACAAAAACAATGAAATTACTTGTAGCGAAAAAATAAATAATGAAATACTTTAAACAAAATTTTAAGAGAAGCTATTCAAACATTTTTTTTTTATAAGCAAGTGAAAATTATATTCAACCCGTGTTCATTCTAACAAACAACGATCACGTTCACGAGCATCATGCGTGCACGTTTGAGGTATCAACCATAGATTTGCCTTTGAGGGACTCTCGTAAGGATTGGGTGTCAACACGGACCCATCGGAGATCCAATAACTCCCTCCCATAAAAGACATTAAGCAACACAACTCTTTTAAGCCCAACAATCCTAAATTAAATTGAACCAATCTGATTTAAATACAATCACCGATACATATATTACGACGGCACGAACACAAAATCTAAACCTTTGAAACTTGTAAATTTCAACAAATCAAGAAACTTTAGTGATCCAAAGACCAACAACAAGAATATTCGAGTATCTATCGAGTCCTCTAGAAAATAACCTCGACATATAAGGTCAACAACATAAATAAACAGGCCCACATGGAGGGGAAATGATCCAAGGTAGTGTGGCGGTGCTGTCACCTACTTGCACAAACTCAAACCTCCGACACAAATGAAGTCTAATTGAAGAGAGATTTGGATATCGTGAAAACACAACGATCCAAACCCAATCCATAAATGTGACCCATCAACCTAGCAAAACTGGGACCAAAACAAGTAAATACCTCCTTTGAGAATAGAAGAAGATAGTTGAGAGAGCAATCAACAGAAGAAGAAGTTTACACGATGGTGCGAAGGATGGATCTTATCACACCACCGACTTTGAGACTACATTGCGACACTTCTATTTCGGAAGGGGGAAGACGATTTTGGTTTGTCTGAGGTTTGTTTAAACAATTTTTTTATATCTGAAGTTTACTTTAAAATTTTCTTTGTTAAAAAAACCATAGCAAAAAGATGATACACTATAAAAATGATTTTTATAAAAGGCAATAACCAATTTTTCGTTGAAGCTATAACGATTATTACATTCATAAATCCCTTACATGTACAAGTTTTCTTATTTTAACACAACTTACAAAATTAGAAATTGACATATTCTCTAACAAATTAAAAATGACTTATCCTATTCTACTCAAAAAAAAAAAAAAAAAAACTGATCCTACAAACTTAGTTAAATTCTTCTAAACAAATATGATTCATCACTTAAAAATCGAATGTAACTTGGAGCCACTTCATTGAGTCTACCTTTGATCATTCGAGACTCAATCACACCAATACAATTATAATAATCACCCGACTTTCACGGATATTAGTAAGCCACTATAATATTGTGTGTCTAATAAATTTACCAATAGAGATCAGAGAGTACTTTTTATAAATAAAAAAAGTGATTAGAGATAATCAACTAAGTACCATATCTTCCTTAAAAAAAACTAAGTACCATATCCTCCCTCAAAGAAAAGCTAAGTACCATATCCTAATGCAATGTTCGCTAAAAAGATTAGAAATCCCATACCAACCATGCAATCAATCGGAGGTGTTGTTGATATTTTTGCAATTAAAATTGTTAAACGTAAGAGTGTATATTCAAATTCTTTCTTTCTACAAATGGCAAAATTTATTTCAATAAATTCCATAACAAAAACAAAAATCGATAAACAATGTCCCTATTTCACATAAATCGCGTAATCGCGTCCTTTGCACGTTGTAATTTGATAGCAATTCTTTCACAAAAAATATTTAACCTTAATTTTAGTGTATCATCCATAGTTTTAAAACTCGGCTCGGTCTTCGACTCGGCAAGGGTACTGGGTCACTGGGTCAATGGTCGAACCACTGAGTCATTGGTCGAACCGCATGACTGAACCGGAACCACTCGGATGACTCGGTTAGATGACTCGGTCTTAGATTAAATTTATATAGTTATTTA
>Ga0228711_1008912_pt1 | contig 13842 bp, 4 predicted proteins | sample MedpolnodulmetaG_2_FD_177996 | JGI IMG/M metagenome (GOLD analysis project Ga0228711, IMG submission 177996) | Root nodule microbial communities from Medicago polymorpha collected in Santa Monica, California, United States - brown nodules | ecosystem: Host-associated > Plants > Roots > Nodule...
AATTTAGTATAAGTGAACCAAGTGGATATGAAAGCATGGGTGGCGAACGGTTAATATGCACATGAGTACTATAGGGGTCCTATATATTTCATGGGTGGCGGCTGCCCCTTTTCATTAGTACCTAGCTCCGTCCATGTCTTTAATCTATTATGTTTAGTTACGGTATTAAGACGATGTCATGGAAAATTACGTTATGGTACAGTACCAACGTCTATACTTCTTAGCGCCCGTTTGTTACGGATTAAAATAAAAGTGATTTTGATATGAAATAATTTAGAGATTATATTTTAGAGATTTTATGAAAAATCAGAATCTATTTTGCGTTTGTTTACCTTAGTAAACATCATTTTTTTTAAAACAAATAATTTTGTTTGTTTTGATACAACTATATAAAAGGGATTTTTTGTCACAAAATTAGTTCAATCTTTTAAACCATATTTTCTCTCTCCTCTAAAAAAATTCTATTTACTTAGAAGCTGCTCTTAACAGCTTCTCATTTAAAGCCGTTTTTAGATTATTTTTAGATTCTGATTTTTTTAAAAAGTTGTAACAAACAAATACTAAACTCTTAAAAGTGATTTTTTTTTAAAAAAAAGTGACTTTTTTCTTAAAAAAAACTGTAACAAACATGCTCTTAATATTATAAAATACTATATGACAATCATGACATTCATCTAAACTATTTTGTTACCTATTACTGTCAAATATTACCTTCCAAATGACACGTGCGCTAGCACGGGTGATGGTCTAGTAAAATTAAAACTTAGAACAGAAACCCTAGAAATCTAGATTTGGGGGAATCGAACGAAGTCAAAACGCAAAAGCAGAAGGCAAAACGCGAAAACAGAAAGCCACGTCGAAATCGAACGAAATCTGAATCTAAAATCGAAGTAGAAGATGAAATTGAAATCTGAAACGGTGATGGTGGGAAATCGAAGACGAAAAGGAACGAGTCAATATGAACACGAAAGAAGAAGATGAAGCAGAATCATGAAGAACAAATCGAATAGGACGAAACAGAAGTGGTACTTTGCTGCCGAGTTCGTGTTCATGGCTATATTCATTAACAACATAACATGTTGATATCATTTCAACATCACCAAGAGTAATTAATTTTGTGGTGTGGTTCTGTTTGCTAATGGAACCATGAGCAATTAATTCTAGAGAAGAAGAAAATGATAAATGGAATTTGGGGTTATATTTTGATGGAAAGAAGAAGAAGAAGGTGGGGGAGAAGAATTTGATAATTTCCCATTACTTTTTTGGAAAAACCCATTAAACAAAAGTTCTGAAGTTTTTTTTAAAATAAAAAAATAAATAATAATGACATGTCAGTGCCACGTCAACACCGTTAAATGTCACTTAACAGTAGAGACTAAAAGCTATAACAGAAAATTTTGTAGGAACTAAAAAATGTAATTTATGTCTATAAGAATTAAAAACAAAACTGCAGATATTTATAGGGATCAAAAACTTAATTAACCCTATTCGGTATTTCCATGTTTTGGTGTACAATAATCGGAATGCTGCATACATAGAATGAAGAAGAAGCAGGGATTGACCTTCTTCAAGCCAGGTATCATAGCCGAAAGTGCTATGAATCTCTCTGCCATTTCTTGTCTCCTTTTTCTCTCAGACATTATGTGACCTTGTATCTCCCATGAGCTTCTCACCCTCTTATTTTTTCCATGTGTAGTAGCATGAGGCACTGAATTAGAACAATGTCCTATTATTGTTGGATGCTTCTGATTGAAGCAGTTATCAGGACCCTTCATAGCCTATAGATATTAAACACAACAATGAGATAGAATATTATCATAACATATAAATATACTTTGACAAAATTGATATTAATTTGACAAAGACATTATAAAATGGCTAGTTAATTAATTAATTACCATATCAGAGAACCAATGCTCCCACCAATTCTCCATGTTAGGTATAGATAAAGTAGAAGGAGGGTATCTGTTTTTATCAGATGATCTTAAAGTGATCTTATGATGATGGAAATATAAAAATAATAATAATAATAATAATAATAATAATAATAATAATAATAATAATAAGAACCTAAGACATAGAGATGTAACAAACTTGCTTTAGCTACTTTGCTATAGTGCTTTTTTTATTTAATTTTCGCATTACTAATATATATATCGTATTATAAATCAAATGTACATTAAAAATTTTCTTTTATAATTTTACCACACCAAACCATCATGTCTAAATCCGCCCTTGGTACCATATGACCACTTATATAAGGAGATGATGCAAAAAAACTTTGACAATTATTTACTCCCTTGGAAATAGAGATGTGGAGAACATGATAGCTGGTGTCAATTTGGGGAATGAATTGTCACAATTATATGGAAAAAAATTGAAGGAATATTGTGGAGATCTTGACAATTGATCTCCGCATTATCAACGGTCAATATTAATGGTAGATATTAACCACTGATAATATGTATATCAATGGTCAAGATCTCACATTATTCCCTCAAATTTTGTTTTTCAATTGAGACAATCTGCTCCTGTTAATAAGTTGATGGGAAGTTAACCACAACATTGAATTATTTCCTTCATCTAAGTCGTATGACCAAGATATTAATTGGTTAAGTTCATAATGTACAAAAGGTATCAAGTGGATGAGGTTGAGAGGATGCTTAATTCGTTTTGGTGGGGTGCAAAATGAGAAGGTAGAAAAGTATCAAGTGGATGAGGTGCGAAAAATTTACAATGGGTAAGGGATGCGGAGGAATGGGCTTTCGGAGCATTCACAGTTTCAACTTGGTAATGTTGAGAAAACAAGGTTGGAATTTGTTAACCAACCCTAATGATTTGGTTTCTATCGTCATTGGGACATAATTCTAGTTATGTTTGGCATACTAGTTGGCCATCTCGAATTTTATTGAAGGAAGGATACCATTAGAGTATTGGTGATGGTTCTTTGGTTTCAATTTGAAACATCATATGGCTTAGAAATGATATCATATTCCATTTATTTCAACTCCCAACATTTACCCCACGAGTGATTCCAATGTTAATATGCTGATTGATGCAAATTCTGGAAATTGGAATGAAAGCCTTATTGACATTATTTTTTTGAGAGATGTGAATGTACAAATACTGCTTCTCAACCTCGGAAGGAATGATGAAGTTATATGCAGATTTATATGACTAAAAGTTTATTATCATTGCCTAATCCAAAAGATCCTGTATTCCAATTTAGCATCTCATACAAATTTTTTAAAAAAACTCATTAAATATAAATTATCTATCAATCACTATATATCATTACATTTTAATTTTTTAATATTAAAATATGTGAGACCTAGGAATAATGAAAATGTTTATTTGAGACATTCAATCAATTAAGTAGTAAAAAAAATCCCTCTAATCGTGGTTTCTAATAGGTATCTATTTTCCCTTTCAAAATTAAAAAATAAATAGGTACTTGTTATCATGGAGTTAAGTATCATCAATTCATCATTGTAGATGATCTAAACACTCAAGTTAAACACACCACTAATGTTAATCGAAAAAATTAACTGGGGAAGTTAATAAATCTTGCGGAAGGCCGATGGTAATGCTTTTATGAGAAGTGTTAGCAACACTCTCTTTTAAACACACTTTTTAAAACATACTCTTTTATTGGTTTAAATCATTATGAATCTATATTTTGGAAATAGAATTCATACAAAGTGGTGGGACATACATTGATTTCATCCAATTAAAGAGTGTGTGAGAAAAAGAATGTTGAAAAGTGAATGTTGCTAACATTCCTCAAATCTTCATGCTTCTATTTATTCTACTAAAAAAGTGAGTAATGTTTCAAGTAAACAATGGATAGATATACTATATTAGTATATTCTTACGGAAATATTTTGATTAAAAAAAAAATTAAACAAGTTATTTTAAACACCTATTAATCAAATTTAAAGAATGTATTCAGTTAAAACTGGGGGAAAATTTATATAAAATTAAGAAAATGGGGGAAAAAACAACGTGCAAATAAAAGAATTTCATTTTAGAAAGCAGTATGACAGTCTGTATGATAGTGACACTACACCTGCATTGGTGGATGGCATGGTTAATGTAATGTTGCCTTTTATCAAGCAAAGTACCACTTCTGCTGAATTTCTAGATGACAACAATGTGACTCCACACTAATTTCATTGACAGGAATCATTGAAATCTGAAAATAACTAGCCACGTAACGTTTTGTCAATGATTCACGTTCATCATCAATGGTACCACTGGTACTTCATTTTAACCAGACATAGATTAGATATATAGGCAAATGTTAGCTTTCGGTGTACATGCATGTGAATATGTGATCATATATAGTTCACTCTCTCGATCTTTTCTTTCCCTTTCTTTCCATAATTTTTTTACTGCATGGAGGATTAGAACCCAAGCCTTACATATATTATATATTATTTTTATTAACTGAGCTAAGTTTATGGTAACATTTTTTTTTCACAACTTGTATCTATCTCTTTAAATTTTAGAGAGAATATTAAAAGAGAAATATACACATATTTTGAAAGGAAGGAGAATGAGAGAGTAATTAAAAGTAATGGGTCCAAAGAGGTGAATGACCGATAGTGAGACAATGATTAATGTAATATAAACTTTAGTGTGTACAAATAAATTTCATTTAGAATTGAAAATCTTTGTCCCCGTGAGCTTAGCTCAGTTGGTAAGGATAATGCATAATATATGCAAGGTCTGGGGTTCGATCCCTGGACACCACAAAAAAAGAATTGAAAATCTTCAAAGAAAAGATAAAAAATAATTTACAAGATTTTATTCAATAACATAAAGTAAGATATTTCATCTAATCATTAACATTGGCAAAAATATATGTATTTAATTCAAATTCAAATTTAGAGTATCTACATATAAGTTTTATTTATAATTAAGGCCGGAGAAAGTATAGTAAAAAAAAAAACCTAAAATGAAATTTCATTGAATAAACCTCTTTGTTTTTCCTGCACAAGGTGTGCTGAAGAGATGTAAAGAAAAAATTCAAGTTACATCAGAAACAGGCAAGGGACACCTAAATGAAATGTTGTGGGTAAATGGGAATTTCAAGGTGGATTGGAGAAATTTTGAAAGGATATAGAGTAACTTTCCATGATATTATCTCACTCAAGTCAGACGAAATTCTAGTCCGTTCTTGACACGGGTGCACCCATCTTCATGGTGGATTGGAGAAATTTTGAAAGGATATAGAGTAACTTTCCATATTTTGTATTAGGGGTTATAGACATTATAGTTTATTATATCAATTTTAGCTTTTTTGATAATAGATGAATAAGTAAAGGTCAAATACTATGATATCTTATTGTATAACTTTTTCTAATGACATAAATTGCTCAAGTTAGATGTTTATATATGTATTTTAATTTTCATTTTAGATCGTCTTTACATAAATTAACATATATGTAATGGTGTCGGTGCCCTATACTTTTTAGATCAGCGGTGATGTGTCAGTGTCAAGCGTCAGTGTCGGAGTCTATACTTTATAGTTCCTTAATTATATTTTCAGCAAACACACGTCCACATCTTGCTATGTGGATAGCCATTGGTTTCTAGCTGGTCCTTTCCTCTTACTTAGTAACAGCTACTGTATTTAAATCAAGAAAGAAAAAAAAAAGTATTTTTTTGTCTTTCTTAAACTTTAAAGAAATTAACGTAGTTTTAGTTGTGTTTGTTACTGTTGTACTTAACTTTAAGTTTATCATATATTAACTCTTTTTTTTGTTGTGTAATGTAGGTAAAATGAGAAGTTCCTGTTGCTGAAATAGTAAAAAAGAAAACGCATATACGCTGGTGAGCGTTGGAGAGCATTCAAAAACAGCTTAACAAGTAGATATTTATTTAAAAGGCCGCTGAAACACAAGTCTCCTATTTAGACTTATAATTTTATTGATGAGAATATATGGCAGGACTTTGCTAAGACGTGAGAGGATCCTTCCTTTCTGGTTAGGTTGTTTTATTATTAGTTTATCAATCAAATTTATTTTTAGTATTTCCTAATGAATTTGTGTGTTATTTATTTAGGTGAAAAGAACGAAGGCATAGGAGACTCATGCTTATAATAATTACTCCCATAGACTGTCTCAAGGGGATATTCTTTACTTGAGAAAAAGATGCAAGAAAAACTCAGACAAGAAGCAGCTTAGACTCACAAGAAGTTCTACCTCCATCTCGACAATTTAATGAGAAGTGATAGGAGCCAGGCTAAACCATCAGGAACTTATACATCAGAAGACATGCGTTTTGTTGCAAAAAAAAAATGTAAGTAAAGGAGATAGGGTAGCTTAACTGAAGCAAGTGCTAATTCAGCTTAGTGTGAGATTAGTTTTGGAATAGACTAAGTTGTGAGACTGGTTTTTGGAGTAGGTGGTTCGGATTTAGCGTAGTGTTAGCCTTGCTTTGAGTTTTTTTTATTTTTGTTTTAGTGTGGTTGTAGTTCTTTTATTTTAGGTGTTTTATCTATTTTCGTTTTAGTCTAACTCTTAGCTTGGTAGTGCATAGGCTATGTTTTACTTTGGAGACCTTAATTCTATGATTTTGTATTGATCGGAAGACGTGTATTTTGTATTCTTGTAATTCTTTTGATTATTACATGTATCTTTTAAATTTTAAATAGTACAATCTAATGTTATGGGATATTCTACTTATAGCAGAAAAAATGAGTCCTGCATATATGCAATTAAAAAAAAGGCTTCTGAAGTCGGTTAAGCATTACAAGTCTTAAGAAATAAGTTTCTTATGTCGGTTCATAAACCTGACTTAAAATGCCTTTTTAACCGACTTAAACAATGAGGCCTTAAGTCGGTTGCTAAATCCGACTTAAAAAGCAAAAACTTCTTACTTACATGAGCTGTTAGGTCGCACACGCGCCCGACTTAAAAAGCCCTTTTTAACTGACTTAAAAAGGGTTTTTTTTACCAGTGGTGACCATAATAGTTAACAAAAATTGACAACTTCTAAATTAATTAAATACTTCAAAGTCAACCCACAGATCACACTCAAATAAATAAAATAATGCATATCTATTATACTTTAAATAAAATATAGTGTATTACAATAGTGGGTAGCATAACTAGTACATAATAGACTTTGATACCATATTATATATTTATATTGTGTTTAACTCATTCTTAGAAAACCAACTTGCAAAGTGAAAAATGACTCCCATATATAAACTCAACTCTAGGTCTTATCTCATAAGTTGTGAAACTCTTAACATGTTGATACAAATACACATACTAGACAATACACCATTTGTTCAACTCATAAAATTTAAATATTTTTATATGAATTAAATTTAATATTATAAGTTTGTAGTAACAACCAAAAACCTTGAACCTTCCTTAAAAAAATTAAACATCTTTGATCCTATAATATATTTTTCCTCACTCTATATCGCTTTTAGCATTTTCCCCTTGTCTATCATGAAAGGCTTTCTAAAAGTGAAATAATATTTTTCAACAAAGATTTAGTTAAAAAAGAATAAATTTTGATGTCACTAAAAAATTTATATGAGATATCTACTAAATTAACGTTATCAATTGAGTGAACTTTAGAGATAAACGTGACATGCCAATGTATCCAAGGGACATCTAATAATAATTTTAATTATACAAATGGTTTCTTGCAAACCTAAAAGAACTAAAATAATTTAATTTAAATTAATAAAACACAGGGTGTTTTACTTATAAAGTGATCAAATAGTTTTTGTTTGTTACACTCAAATCAACGAGACAAAAAAATATGGGTCAAATTCAGAAATTTATTTCTTCTTTGATCATCATTATTTTCCTAGTTTTGGTTGTAACATGCAACTGTAAGTTATTTTTTACAATAATTCCAAATTTTTGTTTATTATTTATGTTTCGTCTAGTCATATTCATTTATCCTTATTTTACATCACAGGTATTCCCATCCACTTCTTTATAAAAAAAAGAGTTGTTCCCAACTGCCAAACAATAGTCGATTGTCCAGAGAATATGTGCAGCCATCCTAAACAGGTGTATTGCATAGGATATAGATGTTATTGCCTTAAATAAGCATAACAATTAATTAAATTAAAAAATGTTTTTACAGTACTTCTATGCTTATAATTTGTTTTATATGTAATAGCTTTGCTACTATTTTTTTATATATATAAAAAAGCTTTACTAGTATTATTATTTCCTCGCACTTTGATTCATATGCTTCTGTAATGTATTTTTTCGACAAAACTGTAATGTATTTTACAATGTTAATTTATGCTTTTGTATACGATCAATTTCTTTTGACAAGCTCAAAAGCGTGTTATTTTTTTATTTTTTGAAAGGAAAAAGCTTGCTATTTTATTATGCAAGTGTTGTACTTATCTTACAAACCGGTTTTGTATGATTGTGTTAAACCTAGTCACGAATTCTAAGATGTTATTGGAGTCTATCCAAAATTTGTTTGACCACCAGGTATCAGCTTTTCCTTATCGGACCACTCGGGTCACGCTCTAGATATTTAGTCCAGGGTGTGAGAGGTGTGGTAAGAGTTTCACTCTGATAATGATATAGCATGAACAAATGTTTATAACTGACGGCAGGCTACCATTCAAATTCTAAGAACTATAACTTGTTACACTAGCATGAATCACATGTTACATGTCATATAACTTCAAAAGATCCTATTTCAACTTTGTCATCAATTCTTCTAAGTATTTCTCACCCATCTATCGCATAAATTTCATGTAATTAACATTTCAGCAATGCTTCAAAAATTTCAAACAAGTAATTATAATTGAAACGTAAAAATAGTACCTTAAGCAGTTATGGTAATGTTGGGGGTATTTTTTCCAAATGGAAGCACACTACTGGTGGAAACATAGAGGTGCATATTTTCCAGCATTAACAATAGTTTGAACAAAATGCCTTGACGTTTCTCATAGTTGATTTTAATAAGTAGTTCTTTCTCTGATTCTATGGCAATGGCCTCTACTTCAAGGAACACATGATTGAAATCCAAATTATAATTACGTGGATGAGATTGAAATTTTCTAATAAGAGATTATGGACTTGGTACTTTTATTTCTCTCATAATGTTGTTGCTCCACCATTGATATGCATTCTTTAAGTTATTTCACGTAATTAATAGCTTCACCAAGTAGAGAAACCTTGTCTATTTATATAAGTATATATTTAATGACATTGTTATATATCAATCTCACAATAAAGATTCTCACCTAAAACTAAAGAGTGCAAATATTATCTCACCTTATACAGTATACTATTCTTTTGAGATGAACACTCCTTTAAGATTATGGTCATAAGTCACTAGTCATAATGTACAATAGCCTTTTCTAAACCTTATCAACAGTAGAGAAAAATATTTTTTTATTACAAATTTCTCTCAAATTAAACAAATGCAAAATCACTTCATTTCCACTTATCTTTAGTTAGTAATAAAATGTTATTCTTTTCAAACAAAAACTAGAGTGAAAAAGCATTGCATGACAATAAATATCTCAATTGTTGTTGCACCTGTGTTAATTTGTTATTTAATGTTAAATAAATTATATTTCATAATATAGAAATCACCGTGTGAAATAGGTGGTGCCTTTTGGGGAGTCTAGGCCCCTCACAGCTCGTGGTGACATTTTCAGAAATTGCAACTCTGAGTTTTTTTGTTGTTTTTGCCTGCAATTTAGGGATCTCTAATTCTCTTAATATTGAGCTCATTGGTGCCATGAATGTAGCATAGAGTGCTCGTGAGAAATATGCTTGTTTTCTTGGCCTTCAAGTCTTCTAAGATTGTCCCTTGGTCGTTGAAGAACAAATGGGAGAATTGTCTCTATTTGATTTCCTCTATGTCTTTCTTTGTTACTCACATTTACAGAGGAGGAAATCAATGTGCTGATATGCTTGCTAATTTTGATTAAGTTTGAGTTCTCATGCTTGGTGGACTCAGTTGTCTAATTGAATTGGAGATGACTACACTAGAAATAGATTAGGGTTTCCCTTTCTTTTCTTGGTACCTTTTTGGTTTATTAATATATTTTGGGTCTCGCTTCATCTCGAAATTTTCTTTGGTTAAAAAAAAAAACAAAAATATTTCATAAATACCTACTTTTTCATACACTTGAGACACTTGGTTAATCACATACAAAAATTTGGTTAATTTAGTTGATTAAATAATTCACATTGAAATTTATGTTTAATTCTTGAAATTAAATTAACCATAATTTTGGCCATAAACTAGATTAAGCTTGTACTCAATTAAATTAATCACATTTTTTAAGATGTTTAAAGAGTGGGGTCCATGTATAAAATATAATTGAATTACTTGGTAAAGTATTTTTACATTTGTTAAGCATATCCATTAAATGTTGTCAAAAACAAAGCATATCCCCTAAACCAGCATAAAAACAAAAAAGCCTATCCATTATAAAAAAAAGTTAATATCATGTTTAATCTATATTTAGTATTTCCATGTTTTGATCTACAAAAAACAGAATGCGGCATACATAGAATATTGAAGAAGAAGCAGGAACTGACCTTCCACAAGCCAGGTATCATAGCCGATGTTCAAAATAATTAATTTCAAAGTTTAACTATTTCTCATGATTTGTAAATGTTGGAGTCACATGTGTCATCTGATTTTTTCCATATGTGATGCTAAGCTTTTCTATTTTCATGGTGATGATGGAGATATGGTGGAGGTGTAAATTGTAAATGCTTGTGTAGTTTTTTTCACGGGAGCTTACCTTGAAACTTTCTCAAGATTTGTAAATGTTGGAGTTACATAGTTTGTACCAATTCTAGTGTGATTTTTTTTCAAATGTTGCTAAGCTTTTGGTTTCAGGTGGTGAGGGAGAGAGAAAAGGTTGAAGGCTTGATGGATATGGTGTGGAGAGAGAGGTAGAGAGAGATGCTGGTCGGTGGTGGTGGTGATGGATATGGTGGAGAGAGAGGTTGGAGTCAATGCAGATAATTGTAGAAGAATAATATGGTGTGAAAGGTGTAGCATAATTTCTCATAGGTTGAACAAATCTAGGGTAAAAATTAACGAGTAAACCATCAAATTGGTCTCTATCTTTGTACCAAATTCTCAATTTGGTCTCTAACTATATTGATAACTCAAAATGGTTCTTGTCTTTGTCAAACGTTTCTTAGTTAGGTCCCTCCATTAGTAAATCATTTACAAAAATTAACTCGTACACCATAAGTGACTCCCTTCGCTTGTCGTGGTAGCCTTGTGGCCTTGCCCCATAGTTATACTATAGTATTGACTAAGTCAAAAGTACCATATGACCAATTATATTTGGAGATGATGCAAAAAACTTTGACAACCATTCACAATTTTTTTTACTTGAGAGATGTGAATGATATTTTACAAATACTGCTTCTCAACCTCGGAAGGAATGATGAAGTTATATGCAGGTTTGACAAAAGGTTTATATTGCTTTGTTGTGTTACCATGATGTGATATTTGAGTTGGATCGTAAAAACGTAGTTGATGACGTGTACATTAGTAAAATAGATTGCTTTGAGTATGGTTTATATTACATGATTGTAAAAGATTACTTAAAAGTGACAAGTCACAACGATTATGAAGTTGTTTTTAATAGACATCACGTTTGCGACAAGTCACAACGACTATGAAGTTGTTTTTAATAGATATCAAGCAAGTTGTGGCCTTAATGCTCTTGTAAGGGCAACTAATTTATCCCATGCTTCTCGCAATGTTTTTGATGTGATTCTTAGTTGTATTGTTATTATCATTATGAATGAACTATTTTGAGTTGCGTTAAAAAAGTTCAGAATGTGCATGAATGGTTATTTCCTTAAGAATAGGGTTATAACGACATGCTTGATTGCAATGGAAGCTACATCTATTTGGGTAATCCCTCTATCAAAAAGAAGATCATTGTCAGAAGTGAGATCATCTTATGAACTGAAACCAAGGTTAGTCGACTCGATACCAAATTTTGCACGACAAAAACCTCTACATGAGAAGTAATATTTTAAAACATCCTCCAACATTAAATGTAGATACATCTCCCAATAAAAAATATTGACAATTAATTTTATATTTTTTTTAGATCCTCATGTTTATATTTCTTTTCGCTTCCGCTGAAATAACCCCGTTGATAACTAGGATTAAATATTTTTGGCGCACAGTAAAATGAAAATATTTATTTTGATCCCCTAAAAACACTTATGAAATTTTTCTTGCCAATAAATACTTGAAAGGAAAAAAAAACTATTCATATTTAAACCCTATTATTATTATTTATAGAAGAAAATGTTAGATATTGATTTATCCGTTGAGAACGAATGGTGGCAACGGTGCTGGCACGGTGCTCCGATGCACTGGCGATGCAATCTCACGGGGGGACGAAAGGTGGCTGCAGGCACGTTAGCACTCCGACGATCAAGTCAGTATGAGAAATCAGAGGAGTGTGTGAGAAAGTGTAGGAAAATGAATCATACCTTAGCGGTGAAGCTAAGCCACCCTTATATAGGCTCGCATGAGAATAAATGTATCCGTGAGATGTGGTTCCTTATCAGGAGGCTGTTAAGGGCCACGTGTACGGCGTGGGATGAACAGGGTCGTGCTTAAGGGAGGTAAGGTGCAGGACTTTCGTCTGTGCTGCATACGCGAGTTGGAACTTAGAGCAGTTGACAAATTTTGTTTTTGACGTATGTTGTTCAGAAAGCCGAGACATTTCTGGTCGGGTGGCTTTACTTCTTTGGCAAATTTGGGTTGCACGTAATGATATCATTTGGAATGACGCTCATCATACTTCAACAAGCATTGGAAGGGCAGCATTAGATGCATGGTTGCAATGGCAAGAGGTTCATAAACATCCATCACCAATGGTTGTGCAACACGGGCATAATTGAGTGCAAGATAACATCTCAGTTTGGGAGAAACCGAGCGAGATGTGGTTGAAGTGCAATGTGGATGCAGCGTTCCATGACTGTAACCATCTCACATCTTTTGTGTGTTGTGTCAGAGACTCCCGTGGTCAATTTATTCATGCTCAAACAAAATGGCAGTGGGAAAATATGACAGTTTTGGAGGGGGAGGCAATAGCCTTACTCGATGTCATTCACTTTGCTAATGTGAATAGATGGGACCGGGTTAGCTTCGAATCTGACTCCGCTACTCTAGTGCAAGTTCTATCATCTCTGGGCCATTGTGATTCAGAATTTTATGCTATTGTTTCTAATATTATTTATCAGTTATCTTTACATTTCAACTTCAAGGTGAAGTTTGTTAGGTGACAAGCGAACATGGTTGCTCATACCTTAGCTAGGGCGACCTGTTCTTGGGCTAGTCACCGTATTTTTTATTCTTATCCTTCTTGTATTAAACATTTGGTTGATTAATGAAAATAGTTAACTTTGTTTTTGTAAAAATAAATAAATGATTGAAGAAGAGAATTAGCCAAAATGACAGGGGCAAAATAGGTAAAAACACATTGAAAAGAAAAAGAAAGGAAGAAAATCGAGTTGTGTGAAGGAATGGAGAAGAAAGACAAAGACACAGACCCATGGTTAGGCGCAGACAAATTCTATCACATCATCATGTGTTTCACTCTCACTCTTCTCTTCTACGCTCTCGCTTCCTTCACTTCACATCCTTTCCTCCGCCGCCACGCCATTTCCATCGGATCCGTCGTTTCTCTCCTCGCCGGCGCCGCTAAAGAAGCCGCCGATCATCTCGGTTATTTCCGCTCTTCTGGTGCTTCCTTCAAAGATGCCATTGCTGATATCGTCGGTGTTGTTATCTCTTCCTTCGCTCTTTCTGTTTTCCGATCCAAAATGTCTC
>Ga0228711_1008914_pt1 | contig 13840 bp, 6 predicted proteins | sample MedpolnodulmetaG_2_FD_177996 | JGI IMG/M metagenome (GOLD analysis project Ga0228711, IMG submission 177996) | Root nodule microbial communities from Medicago polymorpha collected in Santa Monica, California, United States - brown nodules | ecosystem: Host-associated > Plants > Roots > Nodule...
ACAATGTATATCTAATGACCCAATCCGAGATCTTTAATTTTTTTATCATGAACCTTATTTTTTGTACTACGATAGAGGTCTCAATAATATATGGAATCAAAGGGAAAAAAAAATGTAAAGTGTACTCCCACACATACAAAATCTCTAACCCTATTTTATTGACAAAATCTACTGTTATACAAGAAATGATGGGTTTGAATCTGGTTTTTTTACATCTGAACTAGATGGACCCCTAAAATAGTAGTAATAACAAAAACAAAACAAAAAAATACATCTAATATGTATCCTCTAAAGAAGAGGTATAACCATAGACCTCTCACTTTGTAAAATAAAAAAAAACATAAACCTCTCATTTTACCCCGGTTAATTTAATATTAAATATATTTAAGGAGAATGTTAACCATTGCCTTGGGGCATTAGTTAAAGTACTAAAATAAGTAAGTTTACATCGAAAAGTGATTTAATTATTGCTAAGAAAAAAATAAAGACTTGTATTTCTAAGATAAAGTTTCTATTAATGAAATAATTAACCATTGTCTTTAGGACACTGGTTATTTAGCAAGACCCTATATTTAATGATACTAAAATTATAAAATAAAAGCATGGTTAATCGTTTACTATTAACCTATAATTGTATATCTTTGCATAATATGGACTAAAGAGCTACATAAAATTAACTAAATAGTTGCGCTCAAATAGTTAATGAATTCGAGTTATATTTGAATCCTTTGAACAATATCAGAGTTTTTTCTTTGATAGAAACAGTCTTAACTAATCATGTTTTTACTTACTTTTAAATTGAACTACACTTAATAAAAATCTATATCTCTTAATGAATCGAAGTGTTGAGATTAAAAGAATAGGTGAATCAAGTTTCTGTATGAGCAATCTGAGTGGAGTTGTTTAGTCTAATAATTCTTATAAAAATCATATTTCGTATTTACTAGATCAACTCTACAAAATTTTGGAAACTATTTAATACTTCAACGAATAAAAATGAATCTATAAAAAAAAACGTTTTAAAAGTTCATGCTGAAAACTACTCCGCATTTAACCTAGAGCGTATTTGTCTAAGAGTTCATGGTATTAGGATAAGTAACCTTTTGAAAAGTTCCCATGTTGCACCTCTTCCACTATTTTGCTTATCTTAAAGTAAAAATTACCATATACAAAAGCCCTAATATGATCGAACAATTAAGGTAGTTGTGAATGAATTATAAGTCAATAATAAAGAATTTAATTAGTTTGTTTAAAAAAAAGAATTTAATTAGTTTGCATCCATATGGTGAAATTCTTTTATATCATCGTTCAATTATATATCTCACATACCATATAGGTATTTGTGAAGCTATTTAAAAAAAAATATTGTTTTGTAACCTAACTCCTTAATAAGTAGAACTGACCATAAAGTAAGCGGGACTTAAAAATTAATTTTAAAATAGTGTTTTTAAAAAACAACAAATGTTTTTTTTTAAACAAAAAAACAACAAATGTTATTGGGTTTTTGTTTCAAAGATTAAAATTACAATCTTTGAAATAGTATTCTCAGGAAACTTATTCATTGCGTTTGGTAAACAATTTAATTTTTCAGAAATATTTTAAAAAAATTATTTAATTAAAAAAATTAAAAATAAAATAAAGGAGAGTTCCAATAATATGGAATTTTTTTTCCTCATAAGGTTATTAATGAGACAATTGTTTGTATATGTTCCTTCCTTGAATTTTGGTCTAGTCCTCCCAAGATGTTGGTTCTCCATTGTAAATGTTAATAATATTTTTCTTTAAGGTGTTGCTTTAGGTGGTTTGTGGCAGGGATGCCTCATCTCCATATTTTGCACTTCATTGATTTAATAAAAGATATATATGTTAATGAGAAATTATGGGGGATAACGTAATATTTCCACCCTTTAATATGAGAATAAAAAGCTGAAAATTCATGGATAAATTATAGTCTCACTTATACAAACTACCTAAGCATAATTTATAAAAACTTAAAGCAAACATGGAAATGAAAGATTTCTAAAATCACATTCCCACCAATAAATTTGCAATCTATGAAACAAACACCAAATTAGTAGTTCATATTTTTTTAAGGAAGTTAGTAGTTCATGTTGTGCATAATAACATTATGACCGATGTACACGCTAAAGCGCTCGACCACCGACCTAACTCGCACAAAAGTATCTTCTCAATGATTAATCACTTTATGATCAACATCAAATGGTGATTCATGAATTACAACGAGAATGTTTCAACGGCCTCAACATGATTTACTTTTATTCACATGAAACATCACTTAGAAAATTATGCACGAAGAGAAACACACACATTCTATTATGATAAGCCTCATACTATTCAATTTATAAATATAGGTTTAACGATCGAAGTATTTGCATGTACATCACCCTCTCCGCGACGCAAACGCTGCTGTCTTCCGTCGTACTCTAATTGCCACCTAAGGTAAATTTTATGTAGATACTTAATATCATGTTTCATTCTCTTGAGAAATATATTTGGTTTGCCAATATATAGTAAAACTTGGTGAGATAATTTTGTTCATAAACTTCATATACACTTAGATCTGTATAAAAAGAATATAGCTGTAAATGGCTGACTGACCACCGTCTAATTTCCTAACATGATTTATCCAAGAATTAATCAATCCTATGTTTTTTACCATGCAATTAATTAAGGACAGACATAGTAAATATTGAAAATGCAATACCAAAACAAATTATTTCTGTTTATGGTGCAAGTTTGCAACTGGAAAAGTTGCAATGTTTAGCTAAAACATCTACGTCTACCACTTATTTTCAGCAAAAAACCATCTCTCCCTCTTCAAAGCATCTCTCTCTCTCTCTCTCTCTCTCTCTCTCTCTCTCTCTCTCATACGCGTAATTGAAAGAAAATATATATACAAAGAGAGTAAGGGCTATAAATAGGGAGAGTTAGAAGTGGAATTAAGTATATAGTGCAGTTTCATTTCTTTGGGATTCCAAACTTTTCCCAAACCTGAAACTAAGGTCTGTATACAACTCCTCTCTCTCTCTTTCATCATTTGTTCTTTTGTTCTTCCTATAACAAATTAAACAACCCCTTATGGAACCATCACAAACTTATTTATCACACACTCATCATCTTTTTTTTCTTCAACTTTCTTTCTCCAATTTTCTCATCAAACACTTGTCTTGTCTTTGAAAATTTATTTTATGGATTTTAATATCTTTTTTATGACCTAATTATTAATATCTTTGATTTCTTCCCTATGCGATGGTTTTTTTTTTCTTTCTTTCATGAGATGGCTTCTGAAAGAAAAGTGAAAAAAATAGGGTTTAATTTCGGTTTGATAATTATTATTTGTGTATTTTATTGGAGCTCTGTACACCTTATACTAGGATTTAATTTCATTATAAAATAATTATTTTCTGTGCCTTGATCTAATTAATTAAATCAAAAGGGTCTTTCATATAATTAATTTTTTTATAAATTTAATTAAATTTCTTTTGAGTTAATCAAGTTTTGTTTGAGAAGATGAGGGTTTCTGGTCCTAAAGAGAAAAGAGATGAATTTTATTGTTTAATTTGCTTCAAAAACATACAAACAAAAAGATTAGTATCATATTCTTTATGGATCATCTTAAAACCATGTTTATTTTCTTAGATCTTGCTCTCAATTATTTTCATTATGCACAAATTGAAGATTATGTTTGCTCTTACCCTAGCTAACTACATATTATGTTTATATGCTTCTACACAATATATCTAATAAATATCATTCTTGAATTTTCATACTAATTAATAATAATGGATTTAATTTTCCTAGATCTAGTTTCCTTGGACCAATTTTTTTTTTTTAAATGATATGATTTATAATTTATATCCTTTTTGTATGTTACTAATTAATTTAATGAAATTTATGAATTTGATTTATTTTGAGTATAGGGTTGATCAGAAAAATGGGGAGGGGAAAGATTGAGATAAAAAGGATTGAGAATACAACAAATAGGCAAGTGACTTTCTGCAAGAGAAGGAATGGACTTCTGAAGAAAGCTTATGAGCTATCAGTTTTGTGTGATGCTGAAGTTGCTCTAATTGTCTTCTCCAGCCGTGGCAGACTTTATGAATATTCAAACAACAAGTATGTTCATTTTTATTTTTATTAATTATTATTATTAATTTCTTTTTTTTTATATAGCTTTATTATTATTATTAACTTCCATTCATTCCGTTATGCAATTGTTAGTTAATGATTACATTACATTAACTGGTACAGCAAGTTACCATTAATTGTTGGTCATTTTGGGTAGATCTATTGAAATTTTTGGTCCGTGAACTAGGACAGTGCCCTTGATATATACATATGAAGAAAAAAAATACGATACAACTCAATGTTGTATATATTTCGTAATTGGAATCAATCACTTCAGTTTGCAAGAGTTTTTACCGACTATATTGACTGCGGTTAAAAAGGAAAAGAACAATTTTCTTTTTTCCTTCAATTATTTACCTTTTTTATTTTACAAATATTTACTAAAAGATGGTATTAATTAAGTTTTAGTTTTTTTTAAATAAAAATTGCTTTAAATTATGCGTTCTTTAATCCTTTTTTGTTGATGACAGAATCTACTTTAATTTCATAACCCTAAAAGCATCATAAGTAAATTTCAAGAACTTAAGCTTACCTGGTCTATAAACCTTGTTGCCCGTTCCTTTTTGTACCCAAAAACAAAAACCATGTTAAGCATAATGATGGATTAAGTGTATGTTTAGACAATTTTGGAGGTGTACTCAAAATTGAGTCTAGAGATAATTTTGACATGTTTGGATGTTCTTCAGTAAAATTAATTTTGTCTCTATAATTAATTCTTTAACTTTGAAACTAAGACTTGTAGATCTTGACTCCAAAGGAAATTCTTTACTTTCGGTTTATGATTCAACTAACTTTTACGTTTATGTACTCACATATAAACTATTTTAGATTCAATTTACTTTTAACAAAAATCAATTTTACATGATAAATTAATCTAAAATGGATTTTCTTACCACAGAACCAAACACACCGTTAAAAACCACGTCAAATTTAATGTCAGGCTTAAATGGACTTTTTGTGTCCTTTTATTTTAACTTAATCAAAATGTTAATCCCTCGTTTCAAAAACCACTATTTTAATCCCCGTATTATACATTTCTCTGATTTTTTTAGCCCCCTTAGTTTTAGTGATTTGTCACTCTCGTGTTAGCTTTCTTACTTTTCATGTTATTGATAGTACTTAAAAAATGATTCAGATCGGTTTTGGAGATTTGAATAAGGTAACCTAGTGATTAACACGTCATAACATATTTTGTCAATAAAAAAACACATCATAATATATTTAAAAATGATTCAGAGAAAGAAAGAATAAACAAAAATAAATAAGAGTACTTTAGTGTAGCAATGATATAATGATGAAGTTGACTTGAAACAAGTGAGTGATATGTTGTAACAAAAGATTCAGATCATACAACGAGAATAGCATATATAAGTGTTTTGTTTTGTTCACGTAAGTACATACATATCAATCAAAACTTGTCTTTTTGCCATCCAATTTCGGCTATTCAGTTCTGTTTCATGTTGAAGAGACAGAGAGTTTGATGATTTTATGTGAACATGTTGTACCATAGTTTGGGTTATATATGATACCTTTTTCTTTTACATAGATTTGCATAAAATGGGTGAAACATTGGACTTAGTATAGGATTTCCATTCCCTTTGTTTAAAACGTTCAGTACTACACGCTACTACACAATAGTGAATAGTGAAGAAGAGTACATTCAAGTTCAACAGTTAATAATTTAGTTATAGATCACATATATATTTCAAAAGTACACCAAGATTCCATGTCTCATCGTATTCATCAAATATATATGGACATGTTATGGAGTGAATTTAATAACTTTTTTCATAGTACTATTGTACTTAATTTATATGCTATAAAGCTATTGCTTCTCTTTGTACCAAAAAAAGAGCTATTGGTTCTCACTTGTCTCACCTATTAGTACTATTTTTTTTATCAGGTAACCTAGCGACTAAAATTCATCTTATGAATAAGTGGGGTGTCCGGGGTTCGAACCCCGACCCCTGCATATAATAATGCATTGTCCTACCAACTGAGTTATGCTCACGGGACCTATTAATACTATTTTAACTAATTGATTTTTGAATGTTTTGGTTTTAAGTTATCAATAGATTTTACCTTTAGTTTTAAGTTTTTTGGTTCCATTTTGGTATCTTAAAAATGCTAGGTATTTTGGTCTCTTACTTTGATTTCAGTACCTTAAATTATAAATATTAGACGTTTTCGTCCTTTAAGTTACAAACTGTTAAAAACTTTAGTCCATATTATGTTACTTTCTATCATTTGTAACTTAAGGAATCAAAATTGAAAAAAAAAATCATAATATATCAATGTGTCTAACATTTGTAACTTGAGAGATCAAAATTAGAACAACCCAAGTGAATCTAAAAAGTAACTTAAGGGCAAAAATATAATTTAACCATTTTAGAACTAATTAATGAGATTTATTATATATCAACAATAATAATCATGATTGAGTACAATGTTGGGCAGCAACATTGTAAGAGACACTCAGTTTTGATCCGTTCCAACAATTTGCACTAAAATGGAACCATGCAGTCTCTCTAATTTTTTTCCATTTGGGTGATAAAGAATATGAGAATCTGTGCATATATAGAGTAAGAGAGAGAAGGAAAAAAAAGTGAAGGAAAAAGTCTTAGGTATTAAAATTTGTGATCTTGAATATGATTTGCTTGCTATTGTCTTGTTCAGAGAAAATCTCTTACCTTTTCAAAGTTCATGTACTTTCATCACTTTATATATTATATTGTCTACATTTTGACCAGTCTCAGCTGATATTATCAGCTTAAGTTGTTCCTTCCTTGTACATGCATGGAAAGAAATAAAATAAAAAGTCAGTTTCCTGTGTACAGAACCTTTGTCCTATTGGAAGTTCCTTTTGCAACAGTTAAGAATAAGGACAATATTGTACGCTTGCATGCATTCAAAGATATATATCTATGAAACAGTCAGAATAATTAAAACCTAAGGTCCTGATTTGTAATTAGTAAAAAGATTAATTGTCAAGAAATGCATTGTATGGTGTGTGTGTGTTATTATATAATGGGTGTAAACAAACCAATAATCCGACGAACCCGAAGATCTTATCAAAATGTTCTTATATTCGGGTCCAAACCGAATCAAAGTCGATCTCTATATATTGTTTCGGTATTGATTTTAGGTCATTTAAAACTGATCACTCGAAAATCAAACCAAATTAATATATTTTATCATTATTTTTTTTATTTTACACTGTATCAGTGTTATTTTAAACAATATGTTGTGTACATTTTTTTTTTAAATCATTATATATTATTTTTTATTGTAATTACGTAAATGCTTTAATAGTATAAAAAGTTATACAAATATTTTTTTATCTTTTTTAGGTTTTTTAATTTTAATTAAATCTTGGAATGTGATCAGTGTTAAGACCAAAAGAAGTCTCAAGTTGGTTTTCCAAAAATTAAAATTATTTGTGGTAACTAAACTGTATTATCTTTGAATGGATACTATGAATGCATGCAAAAATCCAATATTATCCTGATAAAAAATTTTAAGTTAATTGTGGCAAAAGGAACATAGAATTAAGGTGACAAAGATTTTTTACACAAAATTGGTTTTTATTTAATTTGTTCCATATATAAAGTGAAAGTACAAGAGATGAACTTAGTCTCATAAGTACTGCTGAGACAAATATATAATAAGTGAATGAAAGTACAAGAGATGAACTTTTAAAAAGAGAAGAGATTTTTATCAGAAGAAGACAAAAAAGTTTGACCAAGAAAATAGGATTTATATGCACAGATTCTCATATATCTTATCACCAAAATGAAATAAATAGCAGTAGTGACTAAGTGTGTATGATAGATTGAAGAAAATGATAAATATTTCTAATTGATTCTTGTTTGTTGCTTGTAGCATAAGGTCAACAATTGATAGGTACAAAAAGGCTTGTTCAGATCATTCAAGTACCGCCACTACCACTGAAATTAACGCTCAGGTAACCAAATTACACATTGATCTAGTTTGGATAGTTTGAATTGATTCAGTTTTATTTATATATCATTTTAAAACATTGAATGAATTCAATAATTTGGCAGTATTATCAGCAAGAATCTGCAAAGCTGAGACAACAAATACAGATGCTGCAAAATTCTAACAGGTAAATTGTCTTGATACTTTTTCATAAATAATAAATATATTACTTGTTGTTACTATGTTATTTATTTATCTTTGAAATTACAAATGTTTGTTACCTTGTTAATAAAGAATTTCTTATATCACTCCATCATATGTTCCTCCAAATGTTAGACTTGGGAAGGGGTTTTGGAGGGGAGGATTTTGGAGGCTTAGTCTATATTTTAATATATAATTTAAGGTTTTTTAAAAACAAATTGAAAAAATACCATGATATAAAATCATTAATTCAATCACACATCATTCATTTTAAAAAATATTTTTTAGCTTGCTTAATTTAGAAAAGAAAAGTAAGTACTCCCCTCCCCTCCAAAAAGAACCTTGGTATGTTACTAGTAGATTATGATAGTCGGTGTTTGAATCGGCAATATCTTCTCAAATTATTTTGGATATCTCGGCTCAACTACTTGAGCTATACCTTCACTTGAAAAGTACCAATTTTAGACGGAACATTTTTCGTCAGAATATTTTTCGTCTAAAATTATATTAAATGTTTAGATGATTATGGATGGATTGCGCATAAAATTATCACCTAAAAAATTATGTCTCAAGGATGTGATCAATGTGTTAGACCCCAGTTTCTATTACAATGATTCATTGTTTTTCTATTTAAGTGCTGTCTTAAGCCTATATAGATGCAGCTAATTGATTGATTAACAAGCTATTAATTTGTTTCTAAATTGTAGGCACTTGATGGGTGATGCATTAAGCACACTCACTGTGAAAGAACTGAAGCAGCTAGAGAACAGACTTGAAAGAGGAATCACTAGAATTAGATCTAAGAAAGTAAGATTAAATTAATTTAATACCTTGTTGGTTAAGTAATTAACATGATAATTAAGTCTTTTGGTCCCCCTTAACTAAATACATTGTTAGGTGAGTAATTAACATGATGGTTAAGTCTTTTGGTCCCTCTACTATTTGCTATGTTTCTTATTCTTTTTTTTAATGCAGCATGAGATGCTACTGGCTGAAATTGAGTACTTTCAAAAAAGGGTAATTCACCATTTTTCTTTATTTCTTTCATTCAATTTCTAGGTTATATTTGATCTCTCCTAGTAAAATTCCTTATTACCACTAATTAATCATATGCATTATTTCCTTAGGAGATTGAGCTGGAAAATGAAAATCTTTGTCTTCGGACTAAGGTTAGTGTACAAAAATGCTTTTGTCACCTTCAATTAAATAGTTTCAAGTATAATAGGCTAATAACATTTTTCTTCTACTTATTGATCAAGTTATTATAGTTTAAATTTTATTACTTGGAATAATGTTCATTACTTTAGAATAATGTTGCCTTTTGAAATACTACTAAACTATTGCTTGCACAAAATTTGGTTTTTGTCCTTCTAAACTATATATATGCAATATTTGTTACTACTTTTAATTAATCTAAGCAATTTGGTTTTTGTCCTTTAAACTATATATATAAGCAAATGCAGATAAATGATGTTGAGAGGCTTCCTCAAGTAAACATGGTTTCTGGACAAGAGCTGAATGCAATCCAAGCATTAGCATCTCGTAATTTCTTCAATCCAAACATGATGGAAGATGGTGAAACTTCCTACCATCAATCAGATAAGAAGATTCTTCATCTTGGGTAAGTTTTTTGCATCTATATACTTAATTTAAGATTTTCTTTACAATATATTTGATTTGAGAATTTAGAATATGATTATGCTTTGTTCGCAATAATCATATACAATATTTTTATTAATACAACAAATGGTTTAATGCGGTTCAGTTGATGGTTAATGAATATAACAAGGTGTTACAGTTCATTAACCACGATTTCAAACATGTATATTTGAACATTCAAATTGAATGATTAATAGAAGTGGATACTTGAAATTACTACTATTTTCTTGCATGTTACATCTCATGCTGTCTTCTTTTTTGCTAAATATTGTCTTTTTTCTGATGTGTAGCTTTTGCTGATGCAGGTGATCAATAATATATTAGCATTTGCTATATGCCTGCCTATCCAATTAGCTATTGGCTAAACTCATTATTAATTACTACCATTTCTATTAATGCTCATTAGCCCAAGTGACCAATTAAGTCCTTAACTTTTCTCCAATTTATATTATGGTTTTTTTTGTGAGGGCATATTATGGATTTTATGTATGTGTGTTATTATTATGTTAATGTATGTTGTTAGATCAAATAATGATAAATAATATTTAAAAAACAATTATATATGTATGACGAGGTGAGCTAGTATTATGTATTGTGGAACCACTTTCATATATTCCTTCAGTCCCAAGCAACATGTTTTTCTCTGTTTTGTCTTCTCCCACCATTCAATTTAGTTACCTCAATGTTATTCACCAGAAATCATAACAAAATGATATCAACTAATTGATACTTGTCAAATTTCATCTCTCACAAAACCACAAAAATTGTGCTATAGTGACCGCTTACCTCATTTATATGAATAACATATAGTCATTGTGATTTTGTCAAACCCACCGATAATACATTGATACGAAGTCCAGTTGTGCAGATTCCCAACGATCAACATGTTCAGAGCTGTCTGATCTTGAGGAGGATTTTTTAGGAGAGGCAGTTAGAAAGTAACCTCCTTAGAGTAAAGAATCATTTTGATCTCTAAAATTTGGTGGTGGTGTCACTAATGACTATAGCATGTTGATGTATCAAAATTACAAAATATTTTTGAGTGTATTTTCTATAGCAATTTGATAAACCAAACAGACTAATAGAAGATACATTAAACTCCATATTATTAAATAACTAACAAACAAGAAACCACATTGAGTGACCAAATTAATTATGACTTATGAGAGATACATTCAATGATGGCTGGCTCATAAGCCAATAAAGAATCCACTCTAATATCTCAAAAGAGAACACTCAGCTTTACTACAAACATGGATGATAATACATGATGGATTGCCCTTATTTATACTATCCTAGAGACTAGTTACAGCTGAAATAGTTGCAGTAACGTATGCAGGGAGAACAAAACTTACCCAGAAGGAACACAAACAATATAACACCACTGCAAAAGCAGGGAGAACAAACCAAAGAAAAAGAGTATTACCTAAAGCAAAAAACCACTCCCAAAGCAATCAGCTGAGAGCCAAAACAGACACAACAAACCAGAGAAACCGGGACTGCTACGGACCGCAGAAACATCACTAACAGGACTTCAAAACACTACTGCGGTACCGAACAGCGACAGCATTTTGCCAACCCCGGAGAAAAACTTGCAACAGACCCCCAGAACCACAAAAACCAAACACGGACTAAGCAGCACTGCAGAGATAAAACACAGCAAACCAGCTGAGAAAACCACAACAGACGGGACTTATACCAGCTGCGACAGAGCACACTTGACCTTGCCACACTTGTAACAGTAGAAAGTTACTGACCATACAACTTAACGGATTCAACACTTATTCATAATGCATACACAGACTCAAAACCCCTCCAAGTAACCACCTCGAAGACCACACCTTATCATTTTCGACGACCTCTTCTGCGGTAATCACCCTATTGTTAAACAAATGGTCATTTCTGGCACACCAAATTGTCCACACTGTGGCATGCCAAATAAGAGATAGACCCATTTTCCTTCCACTATGAAGCTCGCAAAAGATATATGTAAATCTGGGACCAAAATGTTCACAGTCCCCATCCATGATCCATCTAAATACTGCATACCAGATGTCAAAGGCAAATTGACAGTGCAAAAATAGAGGAATCATCTCTTCCATAGACTGACCACGCAGCAAACAATGTATCGATTGTGGATGCTAACGATCCCTCTTCAAACTAAATTACCTCTAGTAGGAATTCTATCGAGCAAGAGCTGTCAGGAAAAAGCACACGCCTAACTCTAGCTCTGTACAGTGACTTCTCTATACAATCCACACAGCAACCCCCTGGCTAAACATTTTTTGTTTCCTTTAACTATTGTTATTATTTTTTATTTATTTTTTTCTAAATAAATTAGAGCAACACAAACAAAGGAATTATTATAGAACATGGCACCAAGATCAAGTGTTGCTAAACCCGAAGAACACCGTATATCAGTCATCAAATGAAAAGCACCAGATTGAAATAAAAGCAGATTTCTATGCATAAATAAACAAAAAGAATACAGAATTACTTGTTGAAAAAGTAACTATTCAAGTCCCTACATTAATACATTGTAAGGATGCGGCCTCAAGAAAACTCATTAATCATAATGTGCTCGCTTTCCATCTACATTATGAGCATCTGGCCTTGAGCAGGCGAAAGGCAAACACTTGATCAAACACAACTAATGTAACCAACACAAGAAATATCATATTCATAGAAGACCACCGACGAAACACAACGCACTGAAATCAAACAGAACACCACGATCAAAGTTACAAAAACAAGACAACAATAATAAGAGTATCATCCAACAAACTCCAAAGAGAATAACGAATAAACCAAGATGATAACAAGCTATTATTCTTGTGCGTTCAAATTCACGTAACATAGCACTTTTTTTTTTGGCTTAAATATTGCACTCGTCCGTGCAAATATGGTCCGTTTAAGTTTTGGTCCTGTAAAAAAAAAATTGTTTTTGGTTCCTGCAAAAATTTTTGTTTTTTAAAATAGTCCCTGACCCCATTTTTGTGATGATTTGTATACGTGACACATGATGACTGAACCCATTTTGTAGTTTTTGGTCCCTGCAAAATATTTTGTTTTTTAAATAGGTCCCTGCAAAATTTTTTGTTTCTGAAAATAGTCCTGAGGGACTATTTTTTTAAAATAAATTTTTTTTTACAGGACCAAAACTTAAACGAGTCATATTTGCAGGGACGAGGGCAATATTTAAGGCTTTTTTTTCTAATTTCATCTCAAATCCTATCAATATCCTCATCCTCAAAATGAACATAATCATTAGCATCACCATTGTCATCATGATCATCCATTTCACCATCAATCCCTTCATTAAGCCTAATCGATTCTGGAAGCTCATCATAAGCCTTCAACAATCTCGCCTCATCCGGCATATATTTTGTTGTTTTTGGATTTCCAAACTGTTGTATTTGAATTTCCAAATTCTATTATCTACCGAAGTTGTTACTAGGTTGAGTTACGACCAGGTCGCTCTCTTTAAGACGTTTCGTGGCACTGCCCAAAATTGTGCAAGGCAGACTATCAACCACGCCGCCTCCAGGATAAAACAAGCTCAGCTACAACTGTGCGGTTAACTACTGCACTGTAGAAAACCGTTCGAGATTTACACCTTCAAATATGATACTAAGACCACTCTTTAATATTGAAACCACTTTAATATGGTATTGTTACCACTCTGTTATGGTGCTGAGACCACTCATATATGGTGTTACCACCATTCTAACTTTAATTTCTCCAAAGTATCAATATGACACTACAACCACTCAAATATGGTGATACCACCATTTCCACTTTTTGATTTCTCCTCAATTAAAATATTGAAAGAATATTTATATACCGTTAAGATCATTCTTAATTCCGACGGGACATTATTATTCCAAAAAGG
>Ga0228711_1008916_pt1 | contig 13838 bp, 3 predicted proteins | sample MedpolnodulmetaG_2_FD_177996 | JGI IMG/M metagenome (GOLD analysis project Ga0228711, IMG submission 177996) | Root nodule microbial communities from Medicago polymorpha collected in Santa Monica, California, United States - brown nodules | ecosystem: Host-associated > Plants > Roots > Nodule...
CCCCCCCCATTTTTCTCAAAAAAGATAAAGACAAAAAGAAATTTAAAAATAGTTAATTATAGTGAAATTCACTTAATGGTAGGACCTACTACATATTTTTTTTGTATTTATCTCTCACTAAAATGTCATTATCCATTTATTACATTATCCATTTATTTTTAGTAAATGGAGAGGATATTAACTCTGTCATTTTACCATTAGACAAAACCCTTAAAATTAATGAAAATGATTCCTGTGCATTCAAAATTCAGACATATTTGAGAGAGAACTGAGTGTGACAAATATAATAGGTTGATTACGTAATAAGAAGAGTAATAAAAAAATCTTGGATGCGTGTGAATTACAAGGTCCAAACAAAGGGTTGATTTGACAAAGTGAAAGGGAAACTAATGAAAAAAATGAGTAGAGAAAGAAAATATGTTTTCAATTCATCGACAGTCGACATAAACAACTTAATAAGTTAGTAAAGCATTCATAGGAATAATGCTCTTTTTAGCATTATCTCCTTTGTGTCAGAAGTAGTTCTTAACTCCATTTAATTTTTTTTACCATATATTAAAATTAGATCTTGTTTACATGTTAAGAATTCTACAATAAAAAGTATTTATTGATAAATAATATTTTTTAATTTTTAAAAAATTAAATTGACAAAAATTTTAAGACAAAATTTTTACATTTAATTGTTTAACATGTGCTCTCAAAACACATGCTAACATTTCCCATTAATAAAAGTAAGTGATACATTTAAGATATTATTTTATGAAAATAATTTTAATGCACGGCAAAGGTTAAAATTATTATATTATCAATTTTTTTTAGAAGAGGTTAAAATAAATTATATTACCACCATAGGTATCCACCAGCACAAGGAGTGCTTAGGAATTATTATATTATATTATCAATTAATTAGAAATTATCATTTGTAGAACTTTTAATTTAGATATGAAAGTTATTTTCTTTTACATTTGCATTTATACTGAGAACATTTGACTCATTTTATCTTAAAGACACTCTTTAGCATTTCCCTTAATCTTTAAGTGTAGAAATTCAATGACGGGACGAGAATTAAGAAACAAGTAGAATAATAGAAAAATTTAGAAAAACATAAGTAGAAATAAATGAAATACAAAGGTAGTCTACCAATTCTTAGATAACAACGAAAAAGAAATCCATTATATTAAAATATAATAGATCCAAAAGGCTTTTTAAGGGTAGAAAACAATGTCTTCTAGCAGCAATTTCTTCTTCAACCTAGAAAAGCAGAGATTTAAAATCTCTAAAGTTCGAAATCTCCACTTGTTCAAACAAAGTCTTCAAAGCCTTCATTTTTGAATAGCCTAAGAGTGTGTTTTGATGAAGGAATGTTTTGAGAGAATATAATGTTTCGAGGGAATTAACATACTTTGAGATGAATTCCATTGTTTGAATAATAATTTGAAGAATTTTCAAAATTATGGAAATTTATGAAGTATTTTGTTCAAGTTAAATTTAGAGAATTTCAAATGACACCTAAAAGTTAAGAATTTCAAAATTCTTCATTGTTATAATTATACAAATTTTACATTTTAGTCCTCAAATTTTCCAAAATTTTCAGTTTGACCCCAATAAATTTCCAAAAAATTACAAATTGACCCTCAAAATTTTCAGAAGTTATAATTTGACCCCTCAATATTTTTAAAATTTACAATTTGACCCCTGAAAAATTTTAAAATTTACAAATTAACCCCTAATTTCAATTTTCAAATTTGGCCCAAAAAATTTAAAAATGATAAAAGTTGCTCAAAAATGATGATAATGAAGTTTTTTATTACTCCATCCAAACATGAATATTTAGAAATGAAGTTAATTTAATTGAATCATTTAAATTGCCTAGAATTCTAAATTCTTCAAAATTTCTCAATTACCTCATTCAAACACACTCTAAGGCTATTATAGTTCCCACGACGACTTGCCGAGATGATAACGACAAGTTTCCATGCCTAAGAGATCACAGAAGACATAAATATGAAGCCATTAACTAACATATTCCAAGAACATTTGGTTTCATCTGAATCCAACGTCTTGGAAAAGGTAATCAAATGCTGATCTTATTGCATGATTGAAACAAGTTGAGCATAATAAGACATGATGGATGGATGAAGTTTTGATGTAATAGGTTAGGGTTAAACTAAGAGTTTTGAAAAAAGTTTTTTTTAGGAGGTTAAGAAACCGAAAGCATGGGAGATAATTGTGCTTTAGTGTCCGAAGTGAGAAGAGTGTTCTATATATATATATATATATATATATATAGTTTTTCTATCATGTGCAAATTCGTCCAGAATATCGTAACGTGATACACTTTTGAGTGTTGACATCAAATTTTCTAAGATGAACTTTAGTGTTCAAGATATGTACATCCAAACTGGTGAAAATAAGAGATATTGGAGTTTCTTCCCTTTAGCAATTCATATGGAATCTTGTTCAGCATAGGTCTAATATATATTCTATTTTGAACTTAACATGTTGTGTTTACTGCTTCTGCCCAAAAATGTTTTGCAACTTTAGATTCATTGATCATGGTGCGTGCCTTCTCTTGCAGAGATATATTTTTCCTTTCTACAACCCCATTCTGTTATAGAGTTCTAGGTTAGAAAAAATTATGGAGAATTCCATGTGTTTCGCAAATTTTTTCAAAAGGTTTATTTTCAATTTCACCACTATGATCACTTCTAATTTTAAAAATAGTTGTTTCTTTTTCATTTTGATTTTTTAAGACAATAAACACATCATAAGACTTATCCTTTCTTCTTAGGAATTTCACCCAAGTTTGTCTGCTAAAGGTAGAAAAAAGATCAATTGCGGAAGCTCCAATGGCCTAGAGGTAGAAAAAATGTTTTCGACTTTGAAAGGAGTTTTAACCAATTTTCCCTTTTGACATGTCTCACGAAGAACATCTAACTTATAGTTTAGATCAGGTAAAGATCTTTAGCTTGTTAGTTTTAGAGATTAACCTCTATTAGCAGGTCCTAAACTTCTGTGCCATACCTATTTGTCCTCATTCATTAACAAGAGGTATTTCACCTTATGTTCTACCAGATCACAAAAAACTATTTTATATGCATTGTGTTTCGTCTTACTAATGAAGAATATGAATCTATCAGCTTGATTTATTACTTTATACAATTTTTTATTAAACTTAACATCATAACCACTGTCACACAATTAACTTATGCTCGATAGGTTATGTTTAAGTCCATCTACTAACCAAACATTATGAATAGAAGGAAAAGAGGAAATATTAATAGCTCCAAAACCAATGATCTGTCCTTTCTAGATTCCTCCAAAACTCATTGTTCCTCCTTGCTTTATTATTACATTTCAATATTTTAAATTAAATAATGATGAAACCCTCGAATATAGAATTCATACTTGAGCTCTTGTGCTTGATAATCACTTTTGTCATTTTGTCTATGATGAAAGTACCTATTGTGTATGGAAGATTAACGAGCTAAGTCTTCCATTAGGATGATTTAATATGATAATATCATATTCTTTCATCAATGTTTTTCTTTTTCAGGATGCGTAAGACCATCTTCAATGGTAGATCTTATCTCCATAAGACTTGGTACCTAATTATAAGTTCCATTATTGGGGATAATTTTTTTTTTTAAACCTAATGGGTTGAAGGTCTCAAACAAAACCTCCCTTTATATGCAGGTCCTATATATATATATATATATTTAATATTAATAAGAATAAAAAATAATGATGTAAAGTTATTGATAAAAAATTAGTTGACCCCGTTTAAAAAGTTTGTATGAGATGTTGAGTTGAAGAAAATGAATGTGCTTATATTATATACTATAATGAAAATTGTTGTTCACACTTCAGGAATGCTAAGAAAATAAACCTCGACAGTTAACGACCGATGAACTAAATCGGCGGTAGTTAACTACCGATTTGGTGTTTTTTCATCGGCAATTAACTACCGAAGAATCCATCGACATATCATCATCTTTTAGAATTTGTGAATGATGGTTTCAATATCTTCAAATTAATGAACATACTAAAATAGAATAGATTTGCAGTTTTAGTCTACTATGAATTATTCCAACTTTAAAAGTCATTAAACATAGTTATACGTTTTTCCATTTCACATTAAAACGGTGTAAAACTCCTTTAAAAAAAAAATTTAAACGATTTAAAACTGACCACCATTCTTACCAAAGTAAAATCTTTTCAAAATCAACTACCAATTTTAATTTAAAATTCATCAACAATTTATATCCTAAATTTTCTTGAAATGAAAACTAAGATTTGTAAGGGTTTAATTTATAATTAGAATCTAAAAATAAAGCAAAGGTGGAAAACTCACCGATAAGGTGAAGATGGCAGCAGCAACAGCAGCACAACACCAATAAAAAGATGCTTAATGATATGTCCGGTAGTTAACTGCAGATGAAACTTCAGTAGTTAATTACACGATAAAAATAACCACATCGATAGTTAACTACCTGCAATTTAGTTCATTGGTCATTAACTGTTCAAGGGTTATTTTCATAAAATACTAGTGTTTCTTAGCATTCGTTAGTGTCAACAACAATTTTCATACTAGAGTGCGTTTGATTTGCTAAAAAATGAAGTACATGACATAACAACTCTAGCTGTTCAGTGTTTGATTTGTAAAACTGTTTCAGATACAGGACAAACTGGAGGCAAGGGACAGGACAAAAATTTATATTTTTGTCCCTCACCAAACCACAACACAACTTTTTGTCCCACGTATAAGTTGTTTAAAATACCAAAATAGCATTTTGTCTCCCAAAAATCGTATAAAACAAAAAATTACTCAATACCTTAAAAAAAAATTATTCTATACTGTTCTGCCTTGTATTATATTGTTCTATCTTATACTGTTATATTATATTCGGTACTTGCTGTTTTCTAAACCAAACAAATAAGTTTCATAGTTGATATTCTAAGCCTGAGCCCACCAATTTTTTCAATTATTATCTTTTTGTTTTATTCTCTTTCTTTTCTCCACGTGTGTACATAACACTGTTCACATTAACACTTCACTTTACACGTTACACATTTTCTTCTTTCATATTCTGATTTCTTCCATTTTTGAACCAGGTTTTTATTTTATTTTTTTTCTGACGGAACTCCCCTGCCAGTGTCGTTTCTTCTTCTCCTTCATAGGTGAGTCTCCCATTGCTTTACTTTGTTCAGTTCATTCTACAAAACTAAACATCCGCAAATTTTGTTAAAAATCCTAAACTTTATTCCTCTTGGGATTAGAATGGTGTCTTTACCCCCTATTATGGGCATTTACCCCCATAATTGAGCAACTTTGATCATTTTATTTACTTGTATCTAATTTACTGTCAAATTAGTCCATTAATTACTCCACTTACAGCAACAAATTTAGGTTACGTTGCTGAAAGAGGAAAAAAAAACAAACAGAAAGAAACCACACAAAAAAACTACTCTCTAGGCAAGAAAGTTTCAGCTGTGTCCATCTTAAGGAGGCTCAAAAGGTCTTTCAAGAGGGAAGGCATGGTAAGCAACTCAGTATCCGAAGAGGTTTTGTTTCAAGTTAGGCCATAAAATCCGCATATTGATTTCCTTCTCTAAGATGGTAAACAGGACATTGTTCTGATAGTTATTGAATAATATACAGTCAAACTAGTCCTTTATTTCTGTCACAAATGCCTTCATGCTATTATACATCTATATGAACAGAGCAAAGACAAGCATCTAAATTGCATTTAGCATCTGGGCTAAAGCTGCATATTCTATTTTACCTTGGTGAGTATTCTTGTTATTCTATTTTTGCTCCCTAATCCAGAGCTAAGCTCAACTTTATCAAATATGTTTGTGTGGCTATAATGTTGTGTTTATAATTGCTGATTTGGGTATTTTTGTTGTTGTTATTGTTGTGATTTATTGTTTGCACTGCTGATCACCCTCCCTTGTGCTTGCTGCGAGCTTCATTACCTTAGGGCAAATTCTTTTCGCGTTTGGACCGAGGACAGCCGTGGTGTTGGCTCACTTGGGTTAGCCCGGTGATATTGACTTCAAACCTAGGAATGTGCTGCTCCTTAAGGTCTCAGGTTCGATTATTTCCGGTACTAATTTGAGTGGGTTAATTTAAGTTCTTCAAAAATAAGGACAGCCGTGGTGTTAGTATTGCAGCTGCGGTTGTAATGCAAAATCAGTAAAATTAAGGTATGAAGGTGTGTTTTAGGTGTAAGTGTAAAGTTGTCTTACATTGTTCTTTAGTATGTATGCCTTGAGATTATTTCAAAGAGGAATGTTAGGGACACTCTTTTCAACACTCTCTCTAACAATCATTATCTTAAAGCATGGTTGATTTAAAAACAACTTGTTGGCTACTAATTTTCTTAAAATGTTTTTATGTATGAATTACCAACCAAAATTCAACTTCTAACCAGTTAAATTTCAACGCACTTAATTCCTTTTGACATGTCATACTTGTAACGGACTACAAAAATATCATTAACAATATTGTGTATGTTTGCTATCATAGTGGGTAGATCAAAATCACGAGTACCCAATGAGATTTTACTAGAAATTACAAGATGTACTACAAATTGTAGCTTTAAAAAGGGATGAAATACCCATCACAAAACCAAACATTCACATCAACCGTTTATGGAAAAATGGAATAATGAAATCTTGTGGGTATAGTGAACTTGTCATATTGCAATATTAAAAAAGGGATGCACTTTATACCTGATTAGTTAGATTCACAGAAAAGCTACAAAAATACACTCTTTTTCAATTTCCATCTATAGTATTATCCGTACTACTACTAAAAATGGTCCAGTACAAACAATTTTCTATTATGCAATCCAAAAATAAAAGCAATCTCACAAAAAAAGAATTAATAAAACTTAAAAGTAAACCAAACAAATCAAATTGAAGAAACATATAAAAATAACAAAAAATCAAACTGAAAAACTCCATAGTGACACCTCATCATCTTGAGAGTCTCCATGATCAATATGTTCAAACTCATGCCCCAAGCTATGTGTAGGGGACATTAGAGCCATATTCCTCAATGACTCTGGAATGTTCACCACTTCCTCCTCTTCTTCTTCTTCCTCTTCCAAACTAAATATCAGCTGCTCCTCTGTGGCGGCTGCAGCTACAGCAGTGTCACTGTCATCAATCGTTAAAGCCTTGTCTGGTCTGAAAGCCTCGGCAGCTTCTGCAGCCGCCTTTTGTATATCCCTTGTCTCTGTAGTGGCAGGAACAGGAAGCCGCGAGGCAGAGTCAGCAAAGTTCAGACAGGCGTTGCGACCTCTCAATGCCAATGCTGCGACATCATGGGCTCGTGCTGCCATCTCGGCCGTTGGAAAAGTCCCAAGCCAAATCTTAGTCTTCTTGTTAGGCTCCCTCATTTCACAAACCCATTTATCTAAGTTCCTCCTCCTCACACCCCTATACACCGGGTGGCGTGTCTCCTTGAACTTCTTCCTCCCTGCACGCTTCTTCGGGGTAGTTGCAGCTAACCGAACCTCGTCGTTGGTAACTGACATCCCACGAGAGACCTCTAAATTTGGAAGTGATATTGTATGTGAGGAAGAGGAAGGGTTTGAGGAAGTGGGTTGTGAAGAGGAAGGGTTCTTAGATGGAAACATTGTATATATTGCAAAGAGTGGAAAAAGCTTGGAATTGAAGTGAAGATTGAAGTGTTGTATATATAGGGAAACATGGTTGAAGGAATGAGGTAACCGTGAGAGTATTTGTGAGTGTGTGTGTTTTGTGAGTTTGGATATTTTATACGTGTAATGAGACAGCTGCTTTGCCTAGTAGGAGGCTTTGTGATTGGTTATGTTTGAAAAAGTGAAAGGTAAAGTGATTATGAAAGAGACATATATAGAAAAGGTGTGGGTATTTGTAGAGGGAAACCCCACTAGGCTGAAAAAAGTGTAATGATGTTATCAAAATATCTTCTTACGATACTAAATGATGTTTTTTTTTCCTCAGACAGAAACGACCAAATAAGGTAATTAAAGCACACAAATGAATATGCTGTTTTTAGCTCTTTTCTTCATAGCCAAAAAAACTCTATACTTCTTTTATAACTATTTTTTAGTTTTTGGTAAATCAAGTAAAGTTATGTACAATACACCAAAATGATTGTACTATATTTTTAGATCTTGCATATGCAGAATCTTTAATACATCAGACACTTTTTTTTTGAATTGATTGTGCTGAAAATAGTCATATTCAAAATGCGTCGAACATTCAATATATATAATATTTAAAGATTAATAAATTTAAATATTGATTTGTCACGTTGTTGGCATTTAACCGTTGACATTAAAGTCAATATTTACTTTTTAAACAAGTCAAAATGAAACATTCTTTTTTAATCACAAATGAAATATATATTGATCACACAAAGATTCTCTCTGATACAAGACATGGAAGGAGAAAACTAAAAGAAAGGCAGCATCTTTTTTTTTGGTACAAAAAGAAGGCAACATCTATTTATTATTTATTTTATAATTGTTGAACTATATAAAAAGGTAACTAACGTGTTTAATGTACTATTTTATGAATCTTTATAAAATCTTTGTTCGAAATTAGCTTGGATTTTATTCACTTGATCCTTATCTTACTTCGGATCAGTTTATACAATTCGGTAATTTATTAGGATTCTTACTTTCTAGGCGCTCTCTAAGGCCTATTTCTTGTTTACGTGTGTTTGAGTTATTCAGAAGAAAAAGAATAGCATGATCTTTTAGAGTATAGAAAGTTCTCTTTCACAGCTTTTGGAGAAAATCAAGTTTATTTTTTTGTGGACTAAGACTAATTTTGCTAATTTTAATTATCAATAGTTGGTGGCTCAACCCACTTATATGTTTGGGTATCGGTTAAACTTAAGTTTTTTTTGTTAACATCTTAGAGGTACTGTTGTAAATTATACTCTCTTCGTGACTTTCTCCTCGGATACGTCTTATATTGAAGAAATTATCTTGTCTTTTATTAACATTATCAATGTATCATAAAATTAAAAAAATTTAAACTAAACATATGTATAAACACACATAAAAGACATGTTTATGATAAAATTTATTATTTCAACAACCTTTTTAATATTATTATTTTCGTAAAATAATTGAGTAAATAATCACTTTAGTCCCTGACTGTGCACCTCGTTGTCACATCTCTGACTCTGCACTTCCGTTATCACTTTAGTCTCTGACGTTAAATAATTATGTTAAGTGATGATGTGGGACAGATTTTACGATGACAGGTCCCTGAATGAAAAATCAACATTAAGTCTTAAGATATTAAACTAACGACTTAATGTCTTATTGTTGTCGGTAGGTAGCATTAAACTAACGACTTGCCATGGACCTTAGTGAGAATACATGTTTACTTTCAGGGATCATAAGTATGCACAGTCAGGAACCTAACAGTAAGTTGATGTTTAATGAAAGATCGACTTTGAACAAAAGATATAGTTAGATGACATTCAGGGATTTGAGATTCAATTTGAGGATATTGATTTTTGGTTCAGGGAATAAAGTGAACATTTTCTACTTTCACTTGAGTCTCTATAACACCTCATATGTCATATCATCATAAAATCTGTGTCACATCATCACTTAACAAAATTATTTAATGTTATAGACTAAAGTGATAACAGAAGTGCAGAATCATAAACTTCTTTATATTTAATCTTAAATTAGAAATCTTTGTAACAATGACTTGCATCATAAGATATTAGAGTGACCAGAAAAAAATTATACGAGAGACCGAATGGTTATGGATGAAAAACTTTCAAACTGATGTCCATTCAAAAAGTACTATGGAATTGTGTGGTTACTAGGAAGAGTAGCTAACTCACTCACTAGTCACTCCAATTATTACACAGCTGAGTTGACTCGTTAATTTCCCTTTTCTCAAGCTTGATACGCGTGTAGGGAAAGCGATGCTTTATGTATGCACAGGTTTCTCTTACGGCCACATGTTTGTCATAACTCAATTTTGGACTTCTACTGTGAAACTAAAACTGGCCACACAAATATACACCTGGCTTAATTTCATACAACGTGGGACAGCAAGAGGACTAGCCTCATACCCCACCTGGTTATTTTTGCCATATTAAGAATGAAAAAGACATATACTTAAGCAAAAACATAATTACACCCATACCATAAATGTTTATACAATAAAAATATGCATTGATATAAAAGAATATTAATTTGGTGGTGTAGACTTGGAATTATACATTTTGTATGAAAACCATGAAAGACACCTTAATAATCACTAACTACTATATTTTACTTCAGAAATGATAAATGGACACAAAAATCTAAAATAATACAGACACCACAATATAATTATACGGTATTTTTCTTTTTTGACATTGTTACATTATACTCTATTTTTCTTTCTATTTTTTTGTTGTTCTCTTTTTCATTTCCCTGTGACTGCGACTCCTCCGCTTATCTCTTTCGCACCACCACCACCGTCTCTGCAACTCGGTGGCCACCCATTCTCCTCTTCCCTGCGCGAGATGGATCAACTCGGTCTTTCCCTCCTCGTTTCTCAGTTTCATCTCTCTCACAACATTTACTCTTGCCATCACCAAACTCGTTGTCGCAATGAAACATGCCATCGTAAATAATCGAACACAACTCAGACTTTTAATGGAATCAAAGAAACATAGATGGATAAGAGATCTAGAATGAATGAAAGGAAGCAGGAGGTGGTGGTGATAATGTCGCCGGCAGTGGAGGTCCAGAACGGAACATGATCAGTCTCAGACGACGGTTGAACGGATCTCCATCAACGAGTGGGAGATGAGGATGCCGTCGGTGGTGGGAGATCTAGATCTGAGAGAGAAGAGAGTTATGGTTGTTGGTGTTGGACGGAGGATAGGAAGACGGTTGAGACGAGAGAGAGAGAGAGAGAGAGAGAGAGAGAGAGAGAGAGAGAGAGAGGGGGGAGAGAGAGAGAGGGGGGAGAGAGAGAGAGGAGAGAGAGAGAGAGATGGGACGAAGGTGAGAGGATGGCGGAGGAAAAGAGGTGAAAATGAGGGGGTTGATGGTGGCTATTGTTGAGGAGGATGTTAGAATAGAGTTCTGCACACGCTGAGAAGAAAGGAAGAAGAGGGGGTGTGGTGTATTTACAACAATGCCATGTTTAAGGTTGAAAAGTCTAAATTGCCCATGGTGTCTGTATTGTGTTTGTTTTCTTGTGTTCAGTTATCATTCCTGATTTTACTTTTCGTCAAAAACATGCTATATTTCACTATGTATCTTTTAGGGTTAATAGGTCTTTACCCCCTTATAATATAAGTCATTTCCGGTTTCCCCCCTGTAAAATATATTTTTGTTTTGATTTACCCCACTGTAATAGGCCAAACAAAAACGAAAATTTTTTGAAAAAAAAATAAAATTGGTTTTTGTTTGGCCTATTAGGGGGGTAAATCAAAACAAAAATATTTTACAGGGGGGTAAATCAAAAAAAATATTTTACAGGGGAAAAACCAAAAATGACTTATATTACAGGGAGGTAAAGACCTATTAACCCTATCTTTTAAACATGTGATCATGAGTTGAATCTTCAACTCGGAACCAGATTCTCTCATGTGATTGGATAGTCCAGTCAAATCTAAACCATTCATTTTCCACTATTTCATGCACGCCCCTCTAGATTGAAGTAATCGAACGACATTGATTTTCATTGTATTCTCTTTATTGAAAAGTTCACTGAAGGGGATATGTTCCCCTTCAACTCTTATGTATGAAAAAAATGGATTGAGAGAAAAAAATCTACCTTATATACTTCATTCTCTGACAAAGATCAGTAACTACGAAACATTGATTAAAACTTTGTACATGAAACATAAATGGTAACTATAAAAAAATTATCCTATAAAAAAGTTATCCTATGGATACTAGACAAATAAATAAGTTAGGAAAAAATAGTTAAAGAGAAGATAAATTGTCTTTAATTTGTAAAAGGGTACACACATATTTTTATATGTTGTTTTATATTATTTAAATGTAACTTCTTACATAAATTAATTTAACTTTAATTTTTTTTGTCAAGTAGTATAGTGGCTAGAATTCACCTTATAAGGTGAATAAGTGAGGTGTCTGAGGTTCGAACCCCGGCCCCTGCATATAATAATGCATTGTCCTACCAACTGAGCTATGTTCACCAGACATTTAACTTTTTATTTTACTGTAGTTAATATAATTTTTGTTTCTTTGACGCAAATTAATACAATTATAATTAAATAAATAATTCCAATAGATAAATTATTTTGATTTCTTTATGCTATTTTAAATAAGTCGTAATTTTATTTATAAGAAATTTTTACATTTAATCAATTAAACAAAATTATTGAATTTGAATTAAAATTTAATAAATTTAGTGATGTCCTTGTTTTGGACCCCATACTATGTGAGGAAGTCACAATTGCTCCCCCATACGTTGTTTAGTGTGGACCCTGTACCTTTTTTAATAATTAGAAATTTGTCTCTTAGAATAAATAAATGAGGAGTTTTACATGCAATATTCCAATTAACTGAATCAAGTTTATCAGGCCACTTTCCACATTTATTATTAGGGGAATGCTAAAAAGTATTCTATGGACACTGGTTAAGCATCTAAAACAAGTAAATTTTCATTAAAAAAATGGTGTAATCATTACTTTATCAAAAGTAACATCTTATATTTCTAAGACAAAATGTATGTCTTTAGATTCCGTAATCAATGTTCGAGAGACATTAGTTAGCAAGAGTGCGGTAGGGGCAGAGGGAATTTCCGGTGGACCGATGAAACGCGTAGAGATCGAAAGGAACACCAATGACGAAAGCACTATGTTTGGCCGACACTGACACTGAGAGACGAAAGCTAGGGGAGAGGTGTTGGGTTAAGTCCCGCAATGAGCGCAACCCTCGTGTTTAGTTTGGAACCATGAACAGACTGCCAGTGATAAGCTGGAGGAAGGTGAGGATGACGACAAGTCATCATGCCTTAGGCGACACACGTGCTACAATGGATTATTTTAATTGAATTTGAATTTTTTTTTTTTTTGGATTGCTGAATAAAAAACTACGCTAATTATTATTATTATTATTATTATTGTTGTTGTTGTTGTTAGCAAGTGTTCCCATGACACTCTTTAAGTACTCCAAATTAAAAAATTATTCTTTAAAAAAACCAAATATTTCAATTTACAATATAATGATTACACAATTTTGTTGGAACAAAGGGTGTTTCTCAAAATCACCATTGAATTTTGATGATAACAAGGTATTAAAAATTATCAATTGGATATGCTAATCAATTTGTTCAAGTGTACAGGATCCAAAATCAAAGTACTATTCATAAGGATTTTGATTGAACAAGTCAAAGAGCAAAGGAATTTTATTTGAAGCTTAGAAGCGTCTGGAAGAATGCGTCTGAAGAAAAGCGTCTGAACAAGTGCGTCTGAAGAAACAAGTCTGAAGAAGAGCTCCTGAAGACACGTCATCAGAAGCAAGGTCATCAGAAGCAATGGTCATCAGAAGCATCTCGCTAGAAGCTACTTCACCAGAGTTGACAAAGTACAGTGTACGAAGTGTACAACCACGAACTCTGCAACCACCATTTCTGCAACTTTGTCTCTACATCAAGACAAGATTAACAGTAACATTGCTGCAGACTTTGTTATGTTTCAAGTGGAATAGATTTGAAATTAGTTCTTCATAGGACAAATATCAAATCAGGCAAAAGATCAATGGTGAAGAATCAAAGCTTCAAGCAAGACAAGTTGATGTAACGACTAAATTCTCAACGTCTCTCAAATCCTCTAT